>Ga0209149_1001791_pt1 | contig 11383 bp, 6 predicted proteins | sample WorMetTyACAVOLI2_FD_187423 | JGI IMG/M metagenome (GOLD analysis project Ga0209149, IMG submission 187423) | Marine gutless worms symbiont microbial communities from Max Planck institute for Marine Microbiology, Germany - Olavius algarvensis... ...
TCCCGCTGAGGGTAGGAGGCTGAGTTGACCTGAGCACACAGTAGGTTAGCAACTTGCTCAAGGTTGCTTGCAGTGGACAGGGTGTGAGTCGAACCCGCAACCTCTTGGTAACAAGTCGGATACTCTACCAACTGGACCATTGCACCCACTGCGGTTTACAGCTGTAAACCCGTCGTAACATCATCATCGTCACCTAGAGTGTAGCGTCCAAAGTTCGGTATTCTCAGCAAAAGGACTTACCCTGGTAGCTCGCCACACAAACGCAGGATAGACGGATAGCCTTGCCCCCGGAGTCATTTAGCCATGATATTATACCGTCTTGCCATTCCGCCCGTGCCTTCCTGCTAGGCTGGTGTCATGGCCGTGATTATTGGTAATTATTCAATTTTTGAACAGCAGAAATGCTTATATAAACGCTGTTGTTGCAGTCTTACTATAGCATGCCCCTATAACACTGAAACTTATATCTCGTTTTTGCTGTAAGTGAAGCAAACTAAAAACACAAAAATTAACACTGTTCTGTCGTATGTAACATATATTAAAGACTAGAAAATACGTACACTTTTTACAGTCTAATACATTAAACGTGTTCCAAGAAACCGGGCCACTTTTGTGATTTTGGCAAATACTGATCGATTTCAAGAATTCTTTCACTTTGTAACCATGAAACTCCCCAATGAAAACTTCTACTTCACGTTCAATTTGTTACCGCATTATACCGTGTAAGTTTACGTGCCACTTCTAGAGCGCGACCTGCGCGCCATGCTTGTGAAATGCAGTATATATAGCACCAAACTTTATCCCACCAGATGAATTCTGCTGAGTGAAACAGTTATGTAAATCGATTAGTGTTTGTCAAAGTTATTGAAAAAATTACAGAAGCCCGGTGTTTGGAACACACTGTATTGTTTTACGCGTTGGCTGATTCCAAAAAAAAATCCGAAAATACAATAAAATAGACAAAATGCTACCGTGCACGAAATCCGTCGAATAATGCATGTGCATGGCCAGTGGACTCGCTGGTCTTATTTTGCTGTATACTGTTCAGTATACAAGTTTCGATACGTCAACAAGAAGGGACTGTCCGCACTAATGTCGTCATTACGCTCTCTTATTGTAGCATACTAGGGGCGGATCCAGAGGGGGTCCATGCACTCCATGGACGGGCATGGAGTCCTGACCCCTTTTCACTGGTGTAATTTTTCATGTCCGATTTGTAGTATATCTGAGGTAGCTTTTTCGTGTCAAAAATACTAATTTTTTTTGTCACCACATGGATTATTTTAAGCTCAAAATTCACCAAAACCTGCTTTCGCCCGGACTTTGCTCCGCACCCCGCTGGAGGAGCTTACGACGCTCCCCGGACCCCTTAGTCTGCTGTAGCCGTTTCCCCTCCCATCAACGCCTTTGGCGTCTCGATCTCGACGCCTTCGGCCCCTCACTCCACACCTAATTTGTACCCTCTGTTTGATAAATCCTGGATCCGTCCCTACATGCGCGACAGAGTTATCGACCTAGAAGCGTAGTAAGTTAACTGGAGGCGCAGAAAACGCCGACGACAGTGATTGTCCGACGCTGAGATTAGACGACAGGTGAGCGAGCAGATCTGCAGCCGCAACCACTGCAGGTACGGGCAGTGACGTCACAGGCGGCGTCAGATGATGTCGCGGAATTCCAACAGTCCACGACGGTCGGCAACGATCGAGCGTGGCGCGCATCATCGCCGCGACGGCCGCCGACGACGTGGGTGGTACGGCGTACCGGCGGGACTCGGCCGCCGCTTCCGACTGCAGAAACGGCTGGCGGAGAAGGTTTTCCGTCGTCAGAACTGCACGACCGCCGCCGCCGCTGCAGTCGTCGAGCGCGAACGGTGAAATACTGCTATAACACCCGTCAGCCGTGTCTGTCTCCGTAGCCGATGTACACAGCAGTCCGCTGATGCTACCAGCGATCTGACGACGATGATCTTCGACGCCGCTAGCCACGCTGTTGGTGCCGCCGCCGCCACCAGCCGCCACAGTTAGCGGCTGAGCCGCCGACATGACGACGTCCTTACCGCGGCGCTCGCGTGCTCGCCGGTTCTGAAACCAGATCTTAACCTGCAAAACCACAAACATGCATTCAACGTCACTCAGTCATTCATTTAGGCAAATACGATAAACATCCACACCTTCCAAGCTGATGATGAAAGTGTCATACAATATACAAGCATGTGATACACACCGTGGTCCAAAGTGTCACTCCATATTCGTTCATTACTTTGACAATTGTTGACCGATTTTTAAATTTTCTTCACTGTTGGACTTAGCAGTAAATTTGCCATTAGGTTTTTGTCATACTTCCCACCACACCTGCAACATGTCGCTACATTACCTTGTGAAAATATAATATCAAAAATAGTAAAATTCTAACATATCTTACACAATATCACCGTTTTGCTTTATTGTTGACAAAATTAACCAAATAAACTGTACTAGTAAGTCAAATTAAACGCATGAAAACATTTGCAACAGTCATCAAGTTCATGATGATGACGTCGATGAACTAAAGTAGCGTCTGACAAAGGTTTGACATGGCTGAACAAAGTCATCGATAACGCAATGGATGAGTGGCGCAAACGTCTTTGAGTTCATGCCAAAGGAGGATATTTTGAGCAATTAATACGACTCAAGAGCACACGTAGGCTTAATTCTAATGTTTAGAAGCAACTCTATCATATCGTGTTAAATATACATCAAGAGTTATTGCTATTGTTGATCTTTTGTATTTCACAAGGTAGTGTAGTGACATATTTAAGGTGCGATGTGAGATCAGCCTTGTTGCAAATTTACCGTTGAGTTCAACAATGAAAATTTTTTATAATCAGCCAATAATTCTCAAAGTTATGAACGACACTCGAGTGGCACGTTACGGTGTAGTCATGAACGACACTCAAGTGGCACGTTACGGTGCATGCAAAATAATAAAGTCGACAATTTCGACATTCACTGCACACAGTGTTATTGAATGTTAATATTCCTGCTTAAGGTAAAGACAACAACGAATCGAATTGTGGGATCATAAAATGGCGATAAATATACGGTTCTTTCTTGGCTATATGCAATGCGGCCGTGGATAGCATGGCATTGGCTTTCTTCAACGATGGGTGAACATGCATCCATTACTGCTGGACTGGCACGGGTCAGCAGTCAGCACGGTCAGTCCTGTACACAGAAGTTTATTAGGGATGACTTGCTACCAGATGATCTACGTCGAACACCAACGATAAACAGTTTCAAACGCAAGCTCAAGACTTAGCTTTTCATCTCTGCTTTTAGTTGATTTTATTTTTCATTTTCTTATTACGTATTTTGACATTTGTACTGCACCGATGTTCTTTTTTTGTAACCGGCGCACTATAAATTATTTATGATATGATATGATATGACGAATTTAGCGTCATAGTAATTGTACAGCTGGTAAATGAAGAAGAAGCTTAGCTATTGCTGAGATAGCTCGCGTGTCTATACGATTTAACGTTTTTGAATAGCGTGTCCTTGACATCTGCTTTCAATGTCATTGAAAATCACACCATGGATCTCATACGAATACTATTCATCTTCCACTGTAACTGGCCGTGTCTTGCATCGTTTCTAGACACTGGTCGAAAATTGCTATTTTTTTCACACCTCCTTCAACATAGCGACCTAGCATGGTGCTACAAGATCTTGTTTGGCTGTGTAGATATACATAGTGACGAGTTTTTTGTTCTTAGTCCGAACTTGCAGACAAGAGGTCATCATTACAAATTGTTTAAACAACGTATAGCAACACCCGCGTAAGGTCTTCATTTTCTCACTGAGCGAGTTATAAATATCTGGATTAGCCTTCCTTCTGACACTGTAAATTTTAGTTCCCTCGGCACCTTTAAACGTAGTCTGCAGCTTGTCAACTTTGACGAGTTTCTTCGGTATAGCCTGATAGACTAGGTTACATTTGGTAGGTTTGATGTTGCTGGTTTTGTATTTTTATTTTTATGTATGGTATTTTGTATTTTACAGTTTGTATCTCATACTGGTGCAATTAACACTATTATGCGTTGTTGTGTACGGGTCAACTGTTACTGCATCCTGTTGCCTTGTCCTTTTTCATTCCAAGTGTTTTTATGCTATTTTGTCTTATTTCACTGCATTATGTGAATGGAATAAATAAAGTGATGATGATGATAATAACGCACTCGGTAAAACGGTTACGAATATATTCGCGCTGTTTTTTTCACAACAGAGCCAAATCCCTGAAGGTATACAGGTGGTGTAAATAGACTGTGCAAAAGTCCCCTGTTTACTCACCGCTAAAGCGCGACAGACAGACAGACAGACAGACAGACGGACAGACGGCATTGCGAGAGGAGCGTAACGTAAATTTCGCTAAAATATTCAACACTAGTCATCAGATATGGCGGAACCTTTGTGCCACATCTGATAAACCCTTAGCTTTTAGTGCACAATGTTGTGTTTAAAATCCTAAAATCACCGAAGGGCGGTGTTCAGTGCTCCGAATTCAGACCTTTTAGTCGTACTCGGCCACGAAAGAAAAGAGCGACTGAGGGAGGGAAAAAGAAGGGAAGGGACAGCAAGGGAAGGTGGAGAAAACGTAGGGAGGGAAAAGGACGAAGAGGAAATGCGGGAAGATAGGGGATGAACCGTGAACGCCCTGACCTTCGAGTTAGTTATCATACCTCCAGAGTGGTAGGTGCGGGCATAATGTTCTCAACCGCTCGTTCGTCCGTTCATTCCTGCGTCCGTCCGTTCGTCTGTTACAAAACTTGTGAACATGGTATTTTGAAAACGAGTGAACCGATTTTGATGCCAATGGCACTGGTGGTCCAAAGAGTATGAGACAATCAACTATGAGGGTCAGGTCAGGAAGTCAAAGGTCAAGGTCACACGAAACTCAACATAGATTTGGAGGCCTGGCGGAGACGTCATTCTCGATCCCCTTGGGTCGAATTATGTTTTCTGGTGCACAATTACAAGAAACCCACCAGTAGTTGAGACAGACGAACGTTGCGGGGAAATTGCAAATACCGCCTGAACCACGCCATGGTTGTAAATGTTTACCACCCATATATTCAATTTCACGGTAACGTTCGACTACCTTATCGGCGTATCGTGACCTTTTCGATTATTGTGCTTTATAAATAGTTTTACTTACTTACTTACTGATGAGTTTCTAGTGGATAAATATCTACGACAGTTCTACGGGAAAAACAAGTGTAAACCACGTGGTGCGAGATAAATTTTTATTAGAAGACCTAGAATGGTATAAAGATATAAGATACTCAAATTAAAGCTTACGACATTACAAAACTGAAAAAAACGCTGAGCTGAAAAGTAGCGATGTACAGTACAGCAATAATATATGTTACTCTAGTGGTGGTTTTGGTGGGCGTGGCTACCGAAAGCACATCGGCCTATATCTACGGTATAAAAGTAATCAACCCTATGAGGATTGTTGGGAGTAGGAAAATTACCGTGCAATTCATGAACTAAAAATTTTTTGCCAAATGGTGCCGATCGAGATCGCATTTGTCTTCCATTGTAAATATGGCCATATATTGTATCGTTTCCGATATAAAGCGCGACATACTGGTCCAGAAACGCCATTTTTCATATCCTATTCAATTTAATTTGAACGGTCACCCAGAACCCCTTCAAATTTCTTTCCAAAATTTTAATGCAAACTGCCCGACTCTCTAAGCTATTAGATGCTGCAAAAATATTGCCGAAAAGTTCAACTCTGAGAGTAGAGTGCAACAACGTCACAGGCAGACAGACAGACGACAGACGAGAGACAGGCGGATTTGCGACGACATAAGGCGAACGTAACGTAGAAACATAACGTATGACGTTCGCCTAAAACAGTAGCGACAAAGTGATAATGACTGACGTTGACGTACCCTGTTTTCGGTGAGGTTGAGAGCGCTGGATAGCTCGGCGACATCAATGCTGCTGAGGTAGTGAGTACGACGAAACTTCTGTTCCAGCAGCGACACCTGGTGTTGAGTAAATGGAACTCGCGGATTGCGCCCCAACTTTCGTTTCTTGGCTCCGTCCTTTAATTTCTTCGATCCTGTGCATTTCGCCCGACATTATGCTAGTGGCGTACGCAGAAATTTGTCTTGCGGGTGCAAAGGAGCAAGTCAAAAATACGAGGGTCGTTCCGTAAATAAGTTACAAAACGGCATCATTCTGTTAATTTTCAGACTATGAAAATTCCGAAATATACATTTTGTAGGGAATTTGATTCTGAGTACGAGCTGTGAGTTTTATTACGATGACGTCACTGTGACGTCATTTATAAACATTGGATATGGAACGTTGCCGTTGAAATCATCCCACAAGGAACAACCTTCTGTGTTATTCGTTTGCTGTGGACAAAAAGACTTAGTGCAAATGCCTTTCAGTCTGCAGATGTGTCCAGTTTATGGTGACAAGTATTTTACAAGACCAGCAATACATGTTTGATGTAAAAAGTTTGCTCATGGTCGAAAAAGTGCTGTTGATGAGGAACGACCTGGTCGCCGTGTTGTTGCAACGACCGATGCAACGATCACAGCGGTCGATTCCCTCATGCGGTCAAACCAGAGCCATAGATTAGAAATGTTCAAATATATGGCTCTGGATCAAACGGGCGTGTGATGCGGTAAACGTTTATATGAATTTTGACGATACGCTGAAAAATGAAACACTAATGTTTGACGTTTAAACACGTTTGCTTGTTGGACTTGTTCACCTTCTCGTTTAACTCACAATGCTGTTCAACACTTGCGAGTTGCAAAATAAAACTGCTGGGCAAAATACTGCACTGACTGATTGCGTTCTCAGTACAAGTGACGTCACAGTAGTGACGTCATCGTCCTACAAATTACAGTGTAATGTCCCCAATTACATTCTCTACAAAACGTATTTTCAAATTTTCATATTTTGAAAATTAACAGAATGATGTCGTTTTATAACTTATTTATAAACATCTTTATTCACCAGACAACTGGTAGCAAACAGTAAACAATAAAAACAGCAAACAAACTAAACTACCTTAACTATAGAAAATTAAAAATGGAACGACCCCTAATAAAACCTACTCGACACAAGGGAGTCGAGAACGATTCCTCCGCCAGGACTCCAAATCTAACTTCGGCCTCCTGTGACCTTGACCGTTGACCTTCTGACCCCGAAATTGATCGTTTCATGCCCTTGCCGCGTGAACCACCTGTGCTAATTCGTTTGTAAAATATCGATATTTTGATCAGTGTATTTATCCTATCAAGACTTCATTTTCTGTCCAAAACATCTTGAGCAAGCTTTTTTCTACATAATTGTTTTCACTCACGTCCATTTAATGAGATGTTTATCGTCGATCTCAATGCTGCAACGGCATTTTTACTGACGTCTCGTTTAGAATGCTGCAAGCAAAGAATAGTTAGTAAGAATACAAGTCATTTTATGCTGTTATATCTATAGAATCAGCATTTCGCCAGCTATTTTGTCTGAAATTTTCATTCATATTGGTTACTATATCTAAGAGTTATGCAAGGAAACAACAGTGTTTTGGGTGTTTTTTATGAACACAGTGTACATTTAGGCCTAATGTGTTTTTCGCTTTCTCTTTTATATATGCACATCCTCATTAACTACTTAGGTTGGTTCAGTGTGCGGCGAGAGTGGCGAGCATTCAACGATTATCAGTCTGCTCGTTGAAAGCAAGAGACTGCATATTTTTTCCATTTTGCGTTGTTTTAGTACAATTGGAAAATGGTAGTACAACTGTTCAAAGGCGATGTAAAATCGCGATTTTGTTGTGCGTGACAAAAAATTGTTATAGCATATGAATATAAAAAGTCAGAAACGACATGATGCATATAGCTTGGTTTAATTGAAATTTTGCCGTCAATAATTAATGACCGTTTGTAGTCCGTCCTTTTGTCGTTTACGCGTGCGCTGAGCAAATTACAATGATATGCCCATAACAATGAAAGGTCATGCATAATCGACGATAAAATTCAATTAAACCAACAGACTTATAATTAAGCGCCTGTAATGCTAATTATTTCGTGGGAAATTTAACAGATAACGTTTATTTAACAACGACTATTTCCAAGTATTTACAATTTGTTTTTTGAAACAGCAGAAAAATTAATATTCTACAAATTAGCTACACAAAGATTTCTAAGAAAGTTTGCGATTATCACGGTCGTAGTCAAACATGGGAAAGTCGTTTCTGCAGACATACTGTCAACATGAAAGTTAAGAAATAGAGCTGATTTGATTGAAGTTTTTAAAATTTTAAATCGTTTCTCGGTTGTTCCAGTTCACACATTCTTCGCACTTAGTGACGATACTAGAACTACAGGTCACTCGAAGAAGCTACTGAAGAAGCGTTGCAACAAAGATCTCAGACATCACTTCTTTTCTGAAAGAGTAGTTAACCGTTGGAATAAGCTACCCTCCTACACAGTGGAAGCGAAATCCGTTAACCAATTCAAATCAGCTCTACAAAAGTTACGAACTATACTCAGATCGGCTTTTTCTTGGATGTATCAACATCTGCCTAGCCGACAGGCCTCCTGTTATCATCATACATTGTGTGATGAGCTGGTGGCCGACCAGCTAAATGACCACGTAAATGACATCAAAGTTTACATCAAACGATTAATAATCTATCAATTAAATCGATTTTAATAAATTTACAACGAAAGAATTTTAAGGAGTGTATTTTGAATTTGCTGAAAAGTTTACAATTAATTTCGTTATTACTAATTTATTAACTTTTTATTATTTTTGTAGATAATCATTGTATTATACAGAAACTGTCAGAATAGATTCTTACGGGGTAGTTTTGGCGGCTTATATCGAGTGCAATGCAGCCAGGACAGTCTGTGTAGTGTGTCTCCACATACGCCAGCAGCCGCTGAAGCAGGAGATTGTGTCTGGTGTAGTTTGATCACGACGTCATTATCGTTCGGATCTTCGTCATCGTTGTCGACGTCGTTGAGTGCCTTGACGTCATGCTCGACGTCATCGCCGGCGACACGGCAGCTGGAGTCCGGCGATGCCATTCCGCTCTGACTCCGGGACCGCTTCGGCACGCGAACGGGCGGCGTCGAGCGGCCCGTTGAGAGACGGTGTACCGGGCCCGGTCGACGTGAACACATGCCGGAGGTGTGGTCGTGGCCGAGGATACGACTGATGGAGAAGCTGATGTTGGACGTGGTGCCTGCTGATGGTGCCGGCCCATCAGCTGTCGGCCGCTGCGGACTGTGGTCGCCGCACGTCAACGCCGTCTGGGTTCCGGTCACTGGAACAACATCATCCTTGTCTGCATGGAGGCGGCCACTTCTCACACTGTCCAAAGTCTGCGCCGCGTCGCTTGAAAACTGCTTAGTGGAGATCTCTGACGAAGAGGTCGACGACGACGATGAAGTGTCGCTCGCTCGTCGATGGTGTTTCGCAACGGTCTCTGTCTTGCCAGCGTCAGCGCAGACACTGCGATCTCTGCATTGCAGCTCTTGATACTGTTGATGATGTTGCTGATGTTTAAGTTCATAGAAAGCCATCGCCGACGACTCGAGCCGCTTCACCATCAAACGATCAAATCCCGATAAACCTTCCATTTCAACTGTTACTGACGGAGTGCGTGGCAGCGCGTTTTAAGCGCGTACTCGCAAGCGCAGCACACCGCGAACAGATTAACGCAATCGGCGCCCGTTAAATAAGTTATCAACGACTCTATGGGTAAATTAAGACGCGACTGCGTCGCTCGCTAGCTGATAAAGTAATTTCGCAGACGCCAGTTGATTGGTCGTGCAGCCGTCGTGACGTCAGGCGCATCTGCAGATACCGGCGACAGCCAATCACAGCTCGGCGACGGCGCCGCTCGCGTCGCTTATTGCAACGATTGTATTTATTTTTGTTAATGAAAAAAAAACATTGCTACAACGTTTAAATAAATGCAATAAGCCAACGACCTAATCTGTTCGGTGAAAACACTTGGCGTTATTCGATACAACACCGCGACTGCGCATAATAAACAGAAATCTTGATATCTTCCTTGACAAACTACACAAACTTGAAAAGATTCGTCATACAGTTTTTATTTCCTTAGTGTTAAATGCATGAGTATAAAGTCTAAGTTATTTGTAGACTAATTAACCCTTTATAGTGCAAATGCGATTAGTGCCATTTTGGCCCATTTTCTAAAACAACGAAAAATGGAAAAAATATGCAGTTTCTTGCTTTCAACGAGGAGATTAATAATCGTTGAATGCTCGCCACTTTCGAGTTTCGCCGTACAGCACTGAACCAACCTAAGTAGTTAATGAGGATGTGGAAGTTATCGATTATTATGATCGTCTTCGCACTGTAGTAAATTTATTAGTGCAAATGCGATTATAATGCCATAGCCGTGGTAAATAAAGTTGTGTGTGTAATATGAAGTTGGTAAACTGGCCGTTGATGGATGGTCCGTTTCATTTGGTAGCAACTGGTAGGAGGTGGCGACTGGGTAGGGCCGCAGCCCGCCGAGGCCCCTCCTCGTCCAGGCATGCATCAGTGTACTAATGCGTCCAGTGTACTAATCGCCGTATTCTGCGTAATGGTCCGTTGCTCTGCGGTTTTAATGTTCCCATTAAAGGGTTAAATTTGCAACACAATACATATAATTATTTACCGTAAGAAAACGCCTGTCAAAAACATCTTCTGTCTTCGTAAATATTCCTTATTGGTTAACAATTATTTATGTATGTCTCCAGTTCATGTTTATGTTAAAAAGGCACGAAGCTATGAGTAAAAATGCGAAGTAAAAGACAAATGCACATAAGAAAGTTAACAGTGAAAATTCTGCATAATCCACTTTTTCAGAAGAAATTATGTAACACGGCATGTGCTTAAGAGAGTTAACTTTTATCTGACAAGTCGCATCAGCGTCGTTTATGGATTAAAGGCCCTTGCGATTTTTATACTTTATATACAGTACTGCTTTGTATAGCGAGAATGACCTCTTTTCTTTTTTTCTATTAACTCAAGTTAATTTCAGACTAAAATTATTTCTTTCAAATATTTGTTTCGTGCACTAGCCTATAGACAGAGTGTCATTTAACGTACCTAACATTTTCATTAATTTATCGTGGAGGCGCCATTGTAAAATATATCGGCGCATAACTGATTTTCATTTTTTTACATTGGTGCTTTTTAAGCGCCTCACTTTACGTTAGTAAAAAAGGCGTTTATTGAGATAGGCTGTGCCGTGACGTCGTTGGTCGTTGGTTGGTTGGTCGTTGGTTATCACGCGCGTGCACTGTGGCCAAACGGTGCATCCTAGGCCTATAGTTACTATGGAACACTAA
>Ga0209149_1001792_pt1 | contig 11382 bp, 6 predicted proteins | sample WorMetTyACAVOLI2_FD_187423 | JGI IMG/M metagenome (GOLD analysis project Ga0209149, IMG submission 187423) | Marine gutless worms symbiont microbial communities from Max Planck institute for Marine Microbiology, Germany - Olavius algarvensis... ...
GGAGTAAATTTAATTTAACTATCCAAAATAACTTGTGTATAAGTACACTACACGGCGAGTATAGTTTTGGCTAATTCATTTTTTTGACCGGAGTACACCTTTAAGGCTGATCTACCTTTGCTCGATTTTGTGGTCATGCAATTTTTGCCGCGCGATGCTATGAAAGTGCGGCCTTAGCCGTCATGCGGTGTCACTCTGTGTGTCTGTGTCTGTCACGTTCGTACATTCTGTCAAAACGAATAAAGATTATATCTTCAAAGTGTTTTCACCACCGGATAGCCACACCATTCTAGTTTTTCCGTACCAAAGGGCATGGCAATATTCCGACGGGAACCCCCCTAACGGGGACGTCGAATGCAGGCTGTTGAGTGAATTGCCCCACATGGGTCAGAAACTTGGAAGCATCGATAGTCTGCTGAAGAGAATCTGAAAGACGGGTACAACTGTCCGTCTACCAGGCAGTGGCAGACCGCATTCAGTGCGTAGCAGTGGATGACCTTGTGCTCAGTCAGGAGGACAAGCCAATAAGGCACCGATCAGCTCGTAAGATTTCGCATAAAACTTGCCATTCTCCGTTCAAGTGTACACAGGGTTATTCACCGTGATCTCCAGCTCAAATGCTTCAAACGATGTAGTGTTCAACGTTGTCTGAAGCTAATCGCATCTCTCGTCTCACTCGCTGATAAACAACCTTATCGTCTGCAATAAATCTTGTTATTGTTCTCTTATAAACCGTTAAGTTGAATAAGTGAAATAATATGGTGACAGTTTTGCAGTTAATATCCTAGTATTGTAGCATTGGGAAAACAGCAATTCAAGGCTAAATTCGTGATATTTAAGTCTCGACAGTTTCGCAAGGTAAAGTAGCTGCACTAAGTAGGTGAGGTGGGAAACTAAAAATACTTGTCGATGGCCTATAATACGTGTGCCAAAAATCTTTGTAAACGGACAGTTCTAGTTCAATTTATCATCAAAAACGTGATAACTTGTTTTTTGGAACACAGTGTAGTTGGTTGCATGGCAGTGGTAGAACGTTGGTCTTTCAACTTACCCTTTCCTGCGGTCGACCAACAGCTGACGAGTGACCACTTATGTGGGTAAACCGTCCGCTACCTGTCAGCCAACTCATCCTTTCATCCTTTTGGGGCGGATAAATGAGTAGTAAGCTGCAACTAGATGTCTGCCGCCACAATCAGTGGTGGTGCCGTTTGGCGAACGCTTGCGAATGTAAAATTCAGGTATGGTGTTGTTTGCAGGTAAAACTGTGATCCATACCTGAGTGCCTTGAGAGTGCGGTGCTTGCTATAAAGAGATATATAAATATATGTTTACCTTCACGTTTATTGTGATTATGGTGATTTTTATCTACTTGTTTATTTTGCTGTGCAGACCAGGATCTGATCTGACGGCGTTGCCCGCTCAGCTGCTGCAGCCTCCAGCGTCTCACAGCCCTGTGTTACGTAAGACGCACTCCCATCCTCATCCGGCCACCGCCAAGAGCTCTGGGTCGGCGGCTGCGAGTGGAGGCGGAAAGCGGCAGGCGTCGCCGCCGTCAGCAGCCTCGTATCACCCTCGGGCTCAATCCATACCTACCGGGTCGGGAATCACGTCCACCGGCGACGCAGCGATGGCTGCCGCCACAGCTGAACGACTCAAGACCGACGAACACAAATCGCGCAGCAAGTCCGGATCTCCACGACAGGTAGACTATTAGCTGACCGACCACCCCCACACACAGCAGTGGCGTAGCCAGGAATTTGCGAGACGGAGTGCATGAGTGCGTTCATTTCTCGATTTAGTGCGCCAATTCGATTTCTTTATCCATACATTAGCAACTGCCGTTGACCTCCAGTTACCTTCCCCACTGTAAGCTCTCTCGGAGATTGTTCGCATGCATATAGAAGCTGTGATCTATCTAAAACGTTATGATTTGAAAAAAACAACGTAAAACAAGGGGGCACATGAAGATAAGTAGGTGCAATGCTATAACTGGCACTAACCCTTACTGCTGAACCCTAACCGACCCACGAGGGTAAATAAGTACTATAATATTTTATGACGGTTTATGCTATAATATAACTGGCACTAAAAAGGGAGAACAGGGATTGCGCCTACTTATCTTCAAACTACCCTAAAACAAATAGTACGGCGCCGGCCCATATGACGCTTTTGGTCACCTCGTATTGCCTGACTATAAGATACAATCGGGCATGTTTTACGTATAAATCACCGAGAAATCATCTGCAAAAATATTATTGTATGTTTACGCCACTGCCCCTAGCTTATAACCTCCTCTTTCCGTCTACGTCGTTCGGTTAGGGTCAGGACCCAGCCATATGGGTCCGGACCTTCTGGATGACCCATCTGGATCTGCCCCTCGAGACTGACAGCAGATATGATGGATCGTTTGATTAGTCGTAAAATGTTAACTATTAAAATATTTTAGTCATTAAAATTGGACTGTTCATCTTTCTAACTTGTTCTTTGCAGATGAGGCGTTTTACTCGATATGGGATATGCCTGCAAAACCGATTTTTGTCTCTGTGTCATAACCCCCTTCTTTGCGGCCGTATGTGGTCAGTTAGGGTGAGGACCCCGCCTTGTGGGTCGGATAGGGTCAGGAGTACCGGTTAGTGCCAATTTTTAAAATCCGTGCTGGGTTCTGGCTCCGGCAGCAAAAAGACTGCTGTGACCTGGGGGGCTTCTGTGGAGACTGGAGAGGTTTTACTGCCCACCAGATTATTGGTCTACTTCGCAACCACCGATGTTCTCATACCTTACGGTCACCTTGTCTCTGTCCAAGTTTTAAAATTTGTGAAAAATTTTCAAACATTTTAAAAATCAAATTCGTAAAATGTGCATTCTGGAACTATGGCTGGAACTATGACTTTTCCTATTGACAGACGAAAGAAATGTAGCTGCATTGACTCTAGGAGACAACTCCCCCGGAGACAACCCCCTACCGAAAATACCCCCCGGAAGTAACCCCCACCTCGACTCAGAGTCCTGACCCTAACCAATCCACGACGTGAGGTTCTGACCCTAATCCTAACCTTAATCCTAACCGACCCACGGGGTGGAGAATTATCTGAAAACTGGCACTAACCCATATTCCTGACCCTGCAACTAACTATAGTACACGAGGGTCGGGAGGTATTTTCGGTATGGGATTATCTCCGGGGAGAGTGGTCTCCAGGGGATTATCTCCGGTTAACAGCTTCATTGGCACGTATTAAGACGATTTATTGATAATATTCAGTATAGGGACTTACTTTTTGACCGCTCTCTGTTACATTTTCTATTGACAGACGACGAAGCAGGAGCAGCGTCGGTCGCACAACATCGCCGACGGCATCCGAGCGGCTCTGTTGATGCCGTTCAAGTCGCGCAGTCAAGAAGATCTGTTTGTCGCCGCCACGGCGTCGTCCTCCTCCGCCGACACTTGCGACACCTGCCGGGATGACCGCGCCGTCGCCATGACGATGACGTCACTGCTTCTGCTCAGGCCTGACGCGTCTGCCGCTGCTGCCGCCGACACGGTAAGTTTGCCGCGACCCGTGATGGCCGTGAACCTCACTGTCGATTACTCTACTATAGTCGCATATAACCCCCTGGCGGAGATTACCCCTAGAGAAAATCCCCCCGGCGGTGACCCGCGTGGGTCGGTTAGGGTCAGGAGCCCGACTCATAGGTCGGATATTGTCAGGAGTATATGTTTTAGTGCCAGGTTTCACATTTTTGCTTTTTTAAAATAAATGTTGCTGCACTGTGCGGGTGGTTATCTGTGGCCGATTTTCTCTACTGGGAGGGTAATCTATGGGGGTTATCTCTGGGGGGTTTTTTCTGGGGAGGGAATCTATGGGCTGTATCTCTGGGGGGTTATATCAACTCAACTCAACTCAGGTTTATTAAAAATTGCAGCTGAAAGCTGGAATAAATGAATAAAGAACACATCAAAATTATAAAAACACCAAATTACACATAGCAAGACTGAACCGAGAAACAAACAAAAAAAACACAAAAAGAAACAAAAAACACAGTAGTCAAGTCTGATAATTTTTGGCTCCATATATTATAAAACTATTGCTAAATCAAGAGGTGCGTGTCATAGGCAGTTCAAATTTTTTCTGGCACCGAAATGAATAAGGAGCATCCACTCGAGGGGAGGTAACAGGTAGTGTAGACAACTATTTTCATTTAACACATTACTAGTAAAGAACGACATGCACCAGTTGCTGGATGATGATATTGTATCACTATTAGGCGTCTCTGCTTCTGTTTAGGCCAAAGTTGCACGTTGATCTGAGTTAACTAATACTTGCGATTAAAAATATTAATCGTACCTAGCCTATTGTTTTAATGATACCAATAATTTCTAATTGAAAGCCTGCAATTTGGCCAATGAGACGAGCATTTGAGGCACGCATATGCTGGTATGTTTCGCAACTTACGACTTCATTGCTTACTTACTGCAGTGACCGATCAACCCCCCTCGCAAAAACCCTAGGTCTTTAGATTTCACCTTCTTGGTGCTGAACGTGGATCGGTTAGGGTCAGGAGTATGGGTTAGTGACGTTTTCAGAAAATTCCCCACCAAGTTCTGTCCTACGACAGCAAAAAGAGGCAGTTTTTGTTCAGGGGTTGTCCTCCTGTTGTAGCTTTTCGAAATAATAATCGTCCAGAGCAAGAAGATAGTTCAAGATACAGACAGGCCTAGAGTGACAGCGATCTGTTTGACATCATATCAACAAACTGAGCAACGGAAGAGTGCGTCACGTTTTAGTCTCACATACAGACGTGATCACGAATTCATCAGCTCATCAGATGTCACATCAAGGCCTGTTATCAGTTATCACTTGATTCATCATTGTTGTTATGTACGTCAGAGCTTTGTGTGCAATCATCTTCAGTACCAATCGGTCTAGGGTAGCCACAACTAGATGTCTTCTGTGAGCGACTTTAATGTAGTCGAGTGTCTGAGCTAGTGACGTCACTTGACGTAACTTCAACTGACATTGAGTCATCAGATACAGCGACAGCGTCAGCTGAGTGATGGAGGCGCCGCAAAAACGGTCTCTGCACGTAGGATCAACAATGAGTGTCAGTGCAGTCAGTGAGACAATATCATCATCCAGCAACTGAACGAACTCCGGCAATGTCCAAATGACGGACACACGAACAGCGTACCACAGCGTGTGTACGTTCTGTGTAGACAACTGTAAACACTGCTGATAGTCGCCACGTTTGTACGCGTACAGCGCCTCAAAGTCTGTTGTGACAATCGCGGCTACAGAACTACAGTCTCGCGCCTCGAGCTGACGATATGTTATCAGATGTTCAACTGCAGACTTCTGCAGTAATTCAGCCAGATCTGATGTGTTCAGTTTGTTGAGACACTTGGTTGGATACTGACTTCTACCAGAATGTGGTTTGTAGACAAATTTATGACCAGAGAAACCACTTGCTAACTTGCACAGAAGTACGTCAGATATAAACGGCTGCTGCATGTCAGTGATATACTTCACATAACTGTGAACTTCATAAGTTGATGACTGAGAGTTCGTTGTGTCACTGAGCTGCTGACACTTTGTGACTGACAGACATTTGATGTGCAGATAATGTGCAAACAGTTCTGTCGTAAAGACGGTGACATGTTGTGTTTGTTGTTGTTGATTCAATGCAGCTGTTCGTACGTGCTGGTAAAACACAGCCAAACCTAACACGTTGTCAAAGTCTTCGTCAGTTTTCGGTAAAAGTTCTCCTTGTACAGCATGTGAGCTGCACTGTGAGTGATCTTGTGACCTCGTCACCAGTGTACAATGATCTATCGCCGTCTGGTATTGCCCTGTAGTGTAGTACAAAACTGCCAAGTAGACATTTGCCAGGCAGTAGATGGAGTCGCTGTCAGAATCTTCACAGCTCAACGTTCTGTACAGATACGCCTTGGACAGTTCAATAACTATCAGATCCACAGTGCTGCGTGATTTAGACCTCTCATCTACAGCTTTCATCAGATTGGCGGCTTTACTTAGTAACAACTCACTGCTGCGTCGCAGAAAGTAACGTCGCGGACCAACAGACTGTCCGACAAGTACCGCCAAAACATCCATCAACTCGTCATTTAAAATACTTCCTTGCGTTCTGCAGGCAACATGCAGCAAAGCAACGGACGAAAAGTAAACATCGAGACTTGTACTGACCTTTCTCAACTCAGTCAACCAGCAAGCTAACGACCGTACATTGAGTGAGAAGTTCGACAGAAACGATGCTATCTCGAATTCAGCATACAAATGCACTGTAAACATATCCCTCAGCGTAGTGTTTATTCTCCAATCAACAATCGCTGAAACCGCAGTCCGTAGTTTCATGGTTGTATCAACGTCATCAAACAACTGTGACACGTTGTGTGGACAAAGCTGAGAACATCTACGTATGTAATTGTTTACAAACCACGATGATAACCATGACTTGCTTATTGATATTAGTCGACTAAGAATTACTTCCACGCTGAAGGAGCTGTCTATTAAATTACAGTTATTAATGAAATAATGCATACATCGTGCTTTGACCAGCCAAACAGCCAAATCGTGCAGCAGTTCGAAACAGATTCTGATGAGACTAAAATCATCAGTCCACCAACTTTTCGGTTTCAGTTCACAAGCCCACAACATCAGAGTTTTAATGTGATAGTTGCTTAGTTTGCTTGCTTCAGAGTTGTCAGCACTGTCTGTCAGTCGCTCGGTCTTCATAAAAACTCGTAACATATGATAGACAATCTGTTGTACTGGCATCCAGCTGTTTATCAGTACAATTTCTGCTCGTGAGAATGACAGTCTGTGCTGAAGCTTGCTCAGCCATTCATGTTGTCTACACTGACGGTGTGCCACACCAACCACATCACATCCGTTGGTGACAACACGATCAACAGTTGCTGAGTCTGGCCAGCCGTAGTTTCTGTGTCGTGTTGGCCAATCATCGGCCTGTGGCGGCCATGTAAGACAACGTGTGCAACCAACAAAGTCAATTGATAGTTCATCAGTGTGTGTGGAAACTGCAAGCACCGCTGGCCCGTGAATATTAAATGCAGGTATATCACCAATGCCCCTAGTGTTTAACAAATACGAATGACGGTCACACTCCACAGCGTTGTACTCGCCTTCCTCTGGACATTCTGTCAGTAAGTAACGTAACTCTAAGTACACATAGCCAGGTAAGTGACTGTCAACAATCTCATGTACCTTGACATAGTTGTGAAACTCAGCTGGTAACTGTGTCGGTGGTGGATGTCCCGCTGGTATTGCCAACTCATTGCTGAGGTGAAACATGATGTCGATATCACCGACATGCGGCAACATCGGTTCAACGTAGAATTCTGCAACACTGCCTGTTGTCAGCCGAATCACCTCAGCTTCTCTCACCGCTATCACTCCACAAAGCACCGCAGCCTGTAGTACAGCATGTTGACTGAGCAGTCTGAGCTCCGTACGAAGTCGACAAGTGTTGAGAAGAAACTTTGTGACGATTTCTTCAACAACGCGTTCGTCGTTCATCTTTCACGATTACAGGTTGTGACACGTCATAATCGCGGAAACGTTTTTCGCTATCGCGGAAGTACCAAGACGCCAAAATTCTAGTTGTATGGCGTCACTTTCATTTTCACTCTCAGAAGCAAGTAATCAAGTGTTATGCGTGTGTTCACCAAAATCACCTGCTTCTACTTTTTACAACTCATAGAAAAATTAACCAATATGAATGAATTTTTCAGACAGCATAATATTCTCAGCTACATTGGTCTATTATATAGATAATGGCTGAGAATGCCGATTCGACAAATCTGAAAATAATCCGCCTACTGGTTACCTCCGCCAAGGCTGAGGTTATGCGGTCAGGTAGGTTCATTTGCCGTCATGAATATTTAACAGTTACGTGACCACTACACGTCGTCTAGTGCTAATAATACGCGATTTATATGATAAACATATACAAATGATGAACAAATAAACGTTAAAGTGAATAAGTCGCACGACGCATATTGCAATAAAAGAGCAAAGTCTAAAAACAGTAAAACAGAGAAAAAGATCTACATACTTTCACATTCGAGCACTCCGTCACATCAGGCAGGCACTCACAGACGACATGGCTAATTGACAGTAGCTGCTTCTCTTATCCACACACGTATCGACTATGCAAACTCTCTTAACCATGCACGGTTCCACCAACATCAAAAACTTACAACGTATCAAACCTCAGCTGCTCGCGTAGTCTTACCCAACCTTTCACAACAACCGGCCACTGCTCTTCTGTCTGAATTACACTGGCTACCTGTTAACTCTAGAGTAACCTTCAAGTTAACCTGTAATTTACTCACCACCTCACCACCAGTCAACCTGCTTATCTGTGCACGCTACTACACCACTACACCTCTACACGCACTCTACGGTCGACTAATCAATTCTTCCTCGACGTGCCGCGATTTTCCACTGAATTTGGTAAAAGATCGTTTAGTTACTTGGCTCCTACAGTCTGGAATGGACTACCTCTCAATATCAGACTTTCACCCATTTTCGACACCAGTCAAACTCCGTCTGAAAACTCACTTTTTTCAAATAGGCTAGCCCATCAACACCCTTACCATGCTGCCAGCGCCTCTGATTCAGTACCACTACTGAATGTACGCGCGTAATAAATGCGCCTCTGATTCGTTGCGACATATGGCGCTATAGAAATGCGTTTTGATTGATTGATTGATTGATTGATTGATGAAAATACGTCGCTGCCGTGCACCGAACCCATGACCTCTCACCTGATAAGCCAGCGCTCTACCACTGAGCCAAGCAGGCATCGACGAAACCGCTATAAATCGCGCATTGTTAGCTACACCCCCTATAGACGTCCACAACATTTTGGGAGCGATTTAGTAGACATCCGGGTCCGAATCCGTCTCGATGCGGAAATCTGGAATTTGAATCCCGCGTATCACTTTTGGCCTTGGCGGAGGTTTGCGCTCTCTGAGCACAATCTAGATTTATTCTGTGTCCGTTATATACAGCAAACTGCCAGCAGCAAAAATGTGATATACTGATAAAGCACTAATATAGTGCAGCAAAACGCACTATTTTATATTTAAAAAAAATCTTTAAAAAAATTCTGGAGAAGTGCGCACAGCCAAACCCCTGACCCCCATTGGGAATTTACAGTGTTCCACCAGACTCCATAGCTGGTGGGGAGGGGGCTTACCGAAGAATTGCACCCCCCTCCCCCCCCCGCTGCGGGCCTCTGGTTCGGGCTAAAACGAATTTAAGAAGAATCTAGATAACATTGGTGTAAACAAGAAATAATGTATGATTACAAGGCAGAACTAGCAGGAATTTTAAGTAGAAGTGATACATAATATAGATTATCAACCTGATTAACGTAAAAGTATTTGTTATCAAGGGCACATATTTTATTTATTTTTTGCTCAAGCACTTAGCTAAGATGGGGCAAAGCGGCTAACGCCTACGTCCTCAGTTTTCTCGTTCATGTTTATGTTTAACGCGTCTCCGGTTGTCGTCGGCACTGCAGGAATCGAACGTGACGTCAAGCAATATGGCGGCCGTGTCACGTGACGACGAGACGACAGGGGCGACATCTGTCGACGATCAGGCAAGTGCGGGCTCGTCATTGAGGGCGACCGACAACTGGGTGAAGGTCATGGTCGGGATTAGAGGGGCGGGATCGCGGATTAAAGGCAGTAGACAGGCTCGGTCTCAAAAGAGCCTGACGATTATTCCTCATCCCAACACCGTGATAGCGGTATACCGCGGTTTTTTTCGCACAATGCTGTACATAAGCGCGGCTTATGCTGTCATGCGGTGTCTGTTCGTCTGTCCATCTGTCTGTCGCATTCGTGCATTCTATCTGAAGGAGTAAACATTTAAACGTTTTTCACCATCGGGTAGCCACGCCATTCTAGTTTTTCGGTATACCAAACGTAATGGTAGTATTCCGACGGGGACCCCCTTAATTTACCCCCTGATGTGTAACAAGAAACTGTCTTCTTGTTTCTGTTCTGTTTTGTTACGTGAATGAGCTTGACTTGACATTCAATGTCACGTAGACTAATATCATAAATATGAATTGTTTTACAACTAAAGTAAAGTGAAGTAAACGTGCATTTGTATAGCGTATTAAAGCGTAGGTCGGCGCTGATCTCCGCTAGCTAGCTGATTCAGCCAGGCACCAGCACCACACTGCAAGACCACGGATACGGGCTAGTGTATCACGCGATATGCCTATTTACTTCCCCAGCATTTCGCCGGGTACTCGTCTCAGCCTACCCACTGACGGCATGCTCAGGCTGTGTAGGCCTGGGTGCCTGGTTCTGCCTTGACTCGGTTTACCCGTCCAAAGATGGTCACCCATCCAGGCACTAACCGGGTCTAGCGTAGAGTAACTACGTTGATCAAGTCCAACGTGTTACCACTACACTAAACCGGCAACCATAATACCACATACATATGCTGTAATTTTTTTAAAATACACACACAGGGTGAGTTGGTCTAGTGGTAGACTGTCGGACTCGTAACTGAGAGGTTCGACTCTCACTCGGTCCACTGCAAGCAGCATTGAGCAAGTTGCTAACATCTTGTGTGTTCAGGCCAACTCAGCCTCCTACCCTCGACGGGACGGGAAATGAGTATAGTAGTTACCTGTCGTGGGCTACGGGGTGATGGCCTAGTGTGGCTTACGTGGGCGCTGGTATGTCTGCTAGCTGCACCGTGAGTTTAATAGTCCGTTAGTGTAGCAATGGATGGCCACATAATGCGCTGCGGTACCACTAGTTCATGCCAATCAGCTGCAGCTGCACAAAGCGCTGCTGGTCACCAGTCTGACTCACGTAGGCCTAAGCAGTGCTGTAACAAGTGCGACTTTGGCCTTTAAGGATCAATAATACCGTCACTTGTAATTCAGCGGTATTTTACATCAGCAAACCGCGCTTCTCTAAATGTGTTTGCGACGACCTCGGTGTACAGTCTAAATTACGATTCATTGCTGATACAACCTCCCTGAACTCACAGCTGATTGCTCCGATTTTTTAGCCATTAATCAACTGCTTGCATCAGACATCGAGTCTGTCACGCCGGAAGTAAACCTAGCCAACCTAGCTAATACCCATGACGCACGTACCAGAAATCGGCGTCAAAAACCGATAAGCAAGCAAGCAAGCATTTTTATTTACTCAAAATACAACAAGAGGTCAAAGTAATTTGACAAAAAGCGCCTCACGGGGGGCCCATTCCCCGGTTAGGGTCACCCCAGGGGGTCGAAATTTGTACCATTGAATTCCTGGGGTAGGGTTTCCTATTAGTGTTCCATAGTAACTATAGGCCTAGGATGCAC
>Ga0209149_1001793_pt1 | contig 11382 bp, 10 predicted proteins | sample WorMetTyACAVOLI2_FD_187423 | JGI IMG/M metagenome (GOLD analysis project Ga0209149, IMG submission 187423) | Marine gutless worms symbiont microbial communities from Max Planck institute for Marine Microbiology, Germany - Olavius algarvensis... ...
ATATATATATATATATATATATATATATATATATATATATATATATATATATTATGTAAATTTTATCTATTTCATTTTTATTCTACTAACTATTTGTACTGGTTGCGGTTTGTCAACCTTAATTAGAGATCAGGATGACAATTTCAGTAAATTATGGGTTACACTTAGAAAAACACAGCAAATTTATGGTAACATTTTGGTACACAGAACCACCACTAATGCTGAAAACTCCATTCCAGTACATGAAAATACCATTTCAGTACATCAGTGAAAGTTGCACTGAAATTTTGTTACCGTAGAAGTTTGTTTATTATCAGGTAGTGTAACAAAGTACAGTCTTCACACAATATATCGACATGAGTGAAAAAACTCAATGTAGCAGTAGAAAGTAGAACAGCAAAATATGATGACTGTGGAAATAAACCAGTTCAAGTTACTTACAAAACTAATACGATCATTCCACTCCATCCTTTCCATTCCCGCAACAGCCAAGACCAGTGCAGAATAGATACTCCCAGGTTCATCGAGTTTTCTTAGCCTGGTGTTTAGATTACCTCGCTGACAGACGTCCAGTTTAAAAAAAGAACAACAATGCAAAACACTAACAGATAACTTTTGTGCAACTATTCTGGCCAGAACATTATAGGCATGTAAACAATGGTCCTGTCTACATCATATATGTACAGAAGTTCCAGTCATTCTAATGGTACTGCATTTCAAACTTTGTGCTGCAACAAGCATACCAGTATTGCATATTTAGAATTCATTATGACAGTGGACGCATCTTGCAACCAACTAGTTTTCGTGTTCAACACAGTACACTAATACACATCATCCTTGCAGACAATTACCACAGTTCTGTAACTTGATGCTAACAAAGTAGCTCACACCTTTGATGTTTCTGTACATGGGAAAGTGAAACTAAATGGGGAAGCCACTGAAATAGCTGCCAGCCAAGAAAAATTTTGGCTTAGCCGCATAGAATTGTGCTACGCTGCCACCCACCATCCAAAAAATTGGCTAAGCCATCGGCTTAGCCATCAACGGCATCTGCATAGATGTAAAAGTCAACATTTTCGTCGGATGGACAGGGTGTAATGCATAATGTGGCATACTCGGGGAGGCTGCATAAAATAAGTTAAACCATACCCATGCCGGTCTACCATGAACTGTCATTTTACTGTCATGCCACTGGACGTATCGAGTCGATTTTTTTGCACTTAAGCTATCAAAGTAACATATCAACAACATATTACCAATTTACCAGTATATAACCTTTAGGTGAATTAGCGTACACTGACGTGGGTTCCTGAGACAAGGCCTATCACAGTAAGCATAACTCCATAAGCCGAAAATAAACCAAGGCTAAGCCACTGCCGCCGAAAAATTTGCGGATAAGTTTCCACGAAGCCAGCCAAAATTTATAGCTAAGCTGGCTTACATGTGTAACTAAGTGAAACTTATTATGCAGTGAATACACTGCAATCTTCGGACTGTTCCACTGATGCCTAAGTGGTTGCAATGCCATTCGTTATGGTGACAGATATTGTGAATATTAATACATATAAACTATAGCAAAAATTAACTTCAATTTTCATTGTCTGCGCAATGTCTGCAGGCACTGTGCAGTCAACTACCAACTGTAGTAAATGTCATGGTAACTGGCTGTCGCAAATATATTCACCATCTTAGGAAATTGTTTTATTTAAATAAAACCTAGTTATGTACAACTTTAATGTAGGTAATGTAAGTATTCTACAGACATTGTGAATGCTATGAAAATGAGGGTTTTAGCTGTGACACACATACAGGGTGTTTCAAAAAAGTAGCCCACGCCCCTAAAAACTTTTAGGAATATTTTCACTTTGGTTAAGTCTTTTAGCGTGAAATTTTGCAAATTTGTTGGCAATTTATTATCCACATATATCTACCAATTTTTGTTGATTTATCTTAATATTTCATCAAATGGCGTTAATGTTTCCATGACTACCCATCGCTTTCACCCTGTCCAGTTTTGAGTAGGCCTATTCACCCAGATAACGCAAATGCAGCTTTTCGGAAATAACGTCATTTTTTGTCATCGCGTGTCTTAGTGTCCAGTAATTGTAAACAATCGATAACTGTCCAATTTTTACTATTGACATTTTACTGACATTGTTTTAAAGCTTGGTGGGACCTACCAATAGTTTGTCGTTGTAAGACAATTTTCCCATTGAGCATTAAAACGATGTCAATAAAACGATGTCAATAAAACGTTGATAGTAAAAAATCAGACAGTTGTCGATTGTTTACAATTATCGAACTTTAAGACATGTGATGACTAAAAACTGATGTCATTTCTGAAGCTGGTACACTGCGTTTTCATATTATAGGCAAATACTCAAAACTTGACAGGGTAAATACGACGTGTACTCGTGGAAAAAATTAATATGAATTGCCAAAAAATTTGCAAAATTTCATGCAAGAAGACTTAACCGAAATGAAAATATTCCTAAAAGTTTTTTTGGGGGGGGCTACTTTTTTGAAACACCCAGTAGGTGGTTACATTTTACACTTAGCATTTTTGACTTTGACGTATTCACAGCTTTATATCACAAGAACTTAGCTATCGCCAACAGATTGCGCGTCAGCTGCGCCCACAATACGCTGAGGGCATCTATGGGCTTAAATATTACACCGTGACCTTGAAATCTAGGTTAAGGGTCACTCAAGTTCACTGGAAACGGAACCATTGGATAGATCATACACGACTTAGTAGTAGTTGACTTATTTGATGTTGAATACTATTGTGAACTTGAAATGTTGGTTACAGGTCACTAAAGGTCATTAAAAGTGGTACCATTTGAAAGCTTCGGTACGGTTTCCTATTTGCCTTCCATAGTAACTATGGCCGTATGTTTAGCCATTTCGGATATATTCAGTGTCAAAGAATGGCATGACCTTGAAAACCAGGTTAGGGGTCGTTCAAGATCACTGAAAATGGCGCCGTTCGATAGACCATATGCGACTTTCTATTGGTTGGCCATTGTAAATATAGCGCTATCTTGTACCATTTTCGAGTTTTTTGACGTTGAATAATATCGTGACCTTGAAATCGGGGTTAGAGGTCACTCAATGTCATTGAAACTGGTGCCATTCGAAAGCGTGGGTGTGGTTTCCCATTCGCCTTCTATAGTAACTGTGGCCGTATCTGTAGCCGTTTGTGAGATATTCAGTGTCAAAGAATGGCATGACCTTGAAATCCAGGTTAGGGGTCGTTCAAGTTCATTGAAAATGGCGCCGTTCGATAGACCACATGCGACTTTCTATCGGTCGGCCATCGTAAATATAGCGCTATGTTGTACCATTTTTGAGTTATTTGACATTGAATAATATCGTGACCTTGAAATCTGGGTTAGAGGTCACTCGAGGTCATTGAAATTGGTGCCATTCAAAAGCTTGAGTACGGTTTCCTATTCGCCTTCTATAGTAACTATGGCCGTATCCGTAGCCGTTTGTGAGATATTTAGCGTCAAAGAGTGGCGTGACCTTGAAAACAGGGTTAGGGTTTGTTCAAGGTCATTGGAAATGGCACCTTTTGATAGATCACATATGAGTTCCTATTTGCCTTCCATAGTAACTATGGTGCTATCTTGTATCGATTACGAGATATAGCGACTTATTGGTAGAAAATCACGAAATTTTTATGCCCCACCTGTATTTAGCGCCCCCGCAGGGGATGAGGATGACCCCGTCGGAATTTCGTGAAGATGTTTGATGCTGATAAAAACAGAATGATTGGCCTACCTTATGGTGAAAAAGCTATGACGATATGTTAAGCCATTTTCGTCTGATACCGGAACGTTACGGACGGACAGACAGACGGACAGATTTGCTATATCAACATCGCGCGATAAAAATGAGGAGAAAAGTTCACAGCAACTGGCCACTGTTTCCATGCTACACCAAAGTTACAAAGGATACAACATCTGCAATCTGAAGATGGGGAAAACTGCGACAGAGTTGAGCGGCACGTCTCAATGAACTTGTTCCAATGACACTGAATATCAGCAATTTGCATTCAGGATTTAATACACAAACAACAATTTAAAAAAGTGAAAGTCACATATGTCAGTAAAACATTACAAAATTGCTTAATCGCCAGTGCAAAATCAAATTACGGACCTTCCAGGTGCAAGAGATGACAGATGCTTATGCTCTTGGTCAACTCGCAGCACTACGGCATCCCGAGGATCATCACGTCTACAGTTACAAACACTCGGACTGATATACAATTCCTATAGATATGTGCATAAATTATCAGAAAAACACATTCCCAGATTTGTGTTGACATCAATCAAGTTATCTTCAATTGAAGTTGCAGACTTTTCTTACATCAGACCTCTTATTTCAACCACAAAAATAGAATCAGAATTTGGTTTATTGACATGTGAAATATCACACAGCTGAGCAACATCAGGTTGACATTATTACATACTTAAAACAGTTATAAGGATTTACTTATAGCTGCCACAATTTTAATGGGTTGTCCCACAAAGAAGCACTGACTACCCATGGTTTAAACACATAGATTTCCTTTTTAAACATGCCCTTTTCTTTGGGCCCATCTATTTCAAAAATCCTGGATACATTTTTATCCTGAATTTCTGCTGCATTTTAGTCATAATATATGTCGGTATGTATAGGTATAGCAGGGTTTCAAGTCCCAATTGACACATTATAGGCTATTTCCGGGATAATTTTACAGGTCAGATGACGATGGTTAGTCAACCAGCCAATTCACCAGGCTGAGCCCACCAAAAGATACTGTGTAAAGAATATAACCAAAAATTTTTTAAAATATATATCACACCATCAAGCTTCAATAGTACAAAATGTCGAGTAGTCTTATTGTTAGTTACGTAGGCTACAGATTTATCACTGTGTGCAGTTAAATGCGCTGTTCTGTTGTCTTTGGCGTAACGTTGAGGCTTCTTGTCATAAACATTTCGTCGTCTTCTCTCGCACTCAACACCGCCACTTACTACCAGCAATGTGTCGACAACTAGCGGTATGCTCACTCAGCTCACTGTGCTCCACCGGCGACTCTGTTGACAACACCTGGCTTGTTGCAGCGCTAACAGCAGGCACTAAAGCCAGATATAGGCTCAGAATCACGATTTCTGCCTACCCCACCTGCATTCGATCTCCCGTTAGGGGAGTTCCCGTCGGAATATCGCCACCCATTTGGTATTGAAAAACTAGAATGGTGTGGCTACCCGATGGTGAAAAAATTTCGAAGATATCTTTATTCGTTTTGACATGATCCACGAACGCGACGGACGCACAGACAGACAGTAGGCCGCACTTATGCATAGCATCGCGCAGCAAAAACTAATCAAGATCAAAGCCCAATCCAATCAACCAAGCTGTACGAACTGCTCATACCACTGTGCACCATTATAATGGAACATAACGATGGTTGACAGCATAAAGGTGCAATGTCCACGTTTTGACAAAATTGAGACTTTGATACCAGGGGATAGCCCGAGCATTTTCCCATCTCTGGACAAAATGTGAAATTTTAGTTCATTAAAGAAACAATGAAAAATGACTTTATCGAAGCAGTTCATCAAACTTGAGTGTATGCACAAAAGTGTTATGTCCATTCCACTATTCCACAAAAAATTTAATGTTTCAAGTTCAGCCGTTGACTTAATTTCTAGGCCTACGCTACTTCTTTATGACACATAAGGTAGAATATTTATTGCCAGTAATTCGATGGAAGTGCTCGTTTTGTTTACATCGTTGCAAAATATCGTTATTTTGTCAGTAACAGTCATAATACATGCCATTGTCAAAAGCACAAATGTTGTGTGTCCACAAAATGAGACATACAACCTTTGTATCTTTGCGATTTTCTCAAAACACGTTTTGTGGACATAGCACCTTTCTGCTGCAAACTATCGACAATAATATCTGTCACTGCTTGCCCCTCCCCCCTGTTAGACAACACCTGAGTTATGACGACTGTCTGGTGGACAAGAGGGAAGACTATCAGTATTAGTCTGTACTGTACTGTTTGGGCACAGCAATATACATGCTAAAACCAGCTGTTCTTACAGATGACCATTGGTCTAGGTTTAGGTCTAATTTTTGTGTGTTGTTGCATCTTTTTCTTAACTAGAGCCAGTTTGTGTTATGGTTAGTTTTGTGTTTTTTTTAATGTTTTCTCTTGATCATCACTAACAGTGCAACTGATTGCCTAAAAAGACGTCTCTGAAATGACTTATTGAGTGGCACTTAAACTCTACTCAATCAGAATGAGTAGAGTTTAATACAGGAGCAACATGACTGGTAACACAAAATAGAGAAATATTGTGAGAGGATAGAATTTTCTACTTGCAGACAGCTCCAATGACAAGTCCTTGTGGTAGTTCAGTTGGTAGATCTTTTAGGGAATGGACGACAAAATCCACACGACCATCAAGTAAACCAACTTCCAACTCTTTTGTAAACAGACTCTTTTCACCAATCTGCAGCAGCAGCAACACTTATTCCTGACATATAATATCTGATACTACAGATCGATGGCATACCGCATATTAAAATAATAATATAAGACAAAAGTAACATATAATATATTCGTTTAATGAGCAGTTGACAAAATGAACTAACTTAACAATTTGACATTTGACAATAAAACAATGTTAAGCATTAGAGAAGATGGAAAATTACTAAAATAGCTTTTAAGAAATGTCAAAGTAATGAAAGTATACATCCTACTTGAAATAACCATCAAAAGTCAAAACTGGTTTTATAATGTATGTGATTTCATACATCTACAACAGTATGTCTGATAATAAGAATAATTTACTTTACAGTAAAGCATATCATACTGATCTTTCTAAATAAGTTAGACAACACTTTATGAGAGTTGTGTAATAGGAATAATTAGCTCTGCTACAAAATTAAAAGACTACAACATTGTTCTAAAAATGTGAGAATTCATCTCAAAGATCTGCATCATCCAATCAAACCTTTGATAAAGCAGTATCAAGAACATTGTCTCCAGTTGTTGTCATCGTCACTGATAACAATACAAACAAACATTCACTGCATTTACATGTCATATACAATTACTCAATTCTAAAATATCAACCAATGATACATATATTTGCTTACAACATTTTATAAAGTAATTACTCTTTATTTTATTATTATCAATAACAATACAGTCAAATAGATGCCATTTTAATGTCATATGCTCCCCTGTCTGGGGATTTGGAGATGCTCACCTGTATAGTTCAGTGATGGGACCAACATCCTCAGGACCAAGACAGTAAACATACTGTCTGCGGACTGTCTCGAGTCTTCATATCACTTTAACCAGAGGCGGTATCAAATCCAATTTGGCAGAAACTAAAATGATGTCACGAATCAATGTCATCCGTTTCTGGTCAACAGCAAGGATTGAATGATGGATGTGACCAAAATGAATGAAGGTGAATTAAGTGACAAAATCGCTGCACATCGACCAACTAGTAAGGACAATGAGTCTCGAGTATGTGTCTCGTCAGTCGTCAGGTGTCTTGAACTAATTTGGTCTCGAATGACAAGACTAAAACAGGGCAAGACCAAGACAGTGATCAAGATCAAAACAATAACCCTCAATAGCAAGACCATGAAAATATAGTTTAAAGACTGTCTCGAAACAAGACAGTGACTGGAGACTTCCCACACGATCACTAATACAGTGTGATATTTTCTACAGTAATTTTGGCCAATGCTCTGACACCACAAACTTGACCACTGTGCTGCTTGCTAACTAACACTGCTTAAATATAAATTTTAAATGCTGTAGTCACGTCATGTGTACATTTTATACCACAATTTTATATGGCAAGTATCACATCTTACCAATTTCAAATGTCAGTGAAGGGAAAAAGCTCTGTAGTCTGGATATCACAATATTTGTCTGAATTAATGCCAGCTGAATACAAAATCAACAAACAAGACCAGTAAATCAGTCCATACAAAAACAGACAAAACAATATATTAATTCTGTAACTAAATAAAAATACTCCTTTCATCTGTTATATTTAATTTTTTTTTAATATTTAAATTTTTTCATCTAGACAACTGACAAACATCTACCATACACCCAACAGAATTATCAACTATAAGTCATTCAAAAACAGAGGCTTGGCAAATTCATTTTAAACAAAATTGGACTGTGCTCAGACAGCGAAAACCACCAAGGCAAAAATTTCAACCAGAAATGATCTGGGATTCCAATCCAGATTTCTGGGTCGCTTAGGATCAGGAGTATGGCTTAGTGCCAGTTTTGAAAAGCTCGCCATAGCTCAGTGGTACAACGGTGCAAGCGGTGCCAGGATCAATGCTCAATCGTGCCATATCGTAAACATCGTTGATATATCGCCTATATCGGTATCGGTATCGTATTGGCACTTTAGATATCAGGTTTTTCAATATATCAATATCGTATCAATGACAAGTGAAATTACCACAAGACTGCCACTTTAACGCTGATGTGTCATGGACCTGTAGTTAGTAGGAGAGCATTACGTCACTAGTAAATAAATTACGGTGGTAATTTTTGGATATTTTATCATATTTTTCTGATATTTTAACGTTACTTTAAAGACAGACAATTATGTGAGTAAAATTGAGCATGTTACTTAGCAATACGATACATCGTTACACCTCGTTACATCTCTACTAGTCGAGTCCGAAATGGAAGTTAAGGAATCACACTGACGTCATTGACTACTTTGCTGGCGATAATGAAATATATGAGTAAGCCAAAGAACACTGCAGTAAAGGATACCGATATCGATAGCCAGCGCCGGTGCCAGAAGGGGTCTATGGGGCACACCCACTGAGAATTTTCAGCACCAGTACTAAGAGCAGCCTATAGCACCCCCACTCAGCACCCCCTGTGAGCTGTGACTATGATCACACAAATTCATGGCACAGACATAGTGATATGGAAGTCGTGCATGATTATGCAGGTGTCAAAATTCCTGCGATGTGAAGGCTTTTAAATTTACTTACTACTGACACAACGCTCTCCTACTGACTACAGGTCCATGACACATCAGCGTTAAAGTGGCAGCCTTATCATATGAAAGACAATTGCTACGAAAGATTCCAACTGACAAAATTTTGGCCCATTTTTACCGCACAACGCGTATGCATAGCGCGGACTATGCTGTCTCTGTGTCCGTCTTCTTGTCTGTCTGTCCATCACACGCCGGTATTGTGTCGAAACGGCTGAAGACATCATTAAACTGGTAAACCCAACACTCTGGTTTTCAGGTGCCAAACTTTATGGCAATATTCGGATGGGGACAACCCTAATGCATCTGTCTATGAAATAAAATTAATAAAATAGAGTAGACTTATCGTGTAAATTCGACGAGCTTTAACCACAAAGTAACGTCATCAATTATGAATATTATTTTAAAAATATAGGTTTCCCCAATACAGCCACTGGGAACTCCATTTTCAAACCCTGAAAAAGGTCCAGAATCTAAGGAAAACGACCCCCCCCCCGTTATCAGAAGGCTGGCTAGCGTATGCTGAAGTGTGACGATGTGTTAATTTAGCCGTTTTGAATACAATACCATGGAACATGGCAGATGGACAGACAGATGGATGCAATTGCTTTATCAATATCGAAAGTCGATTGTGCATGCATTGCTGTGCTGACACGCGATAAAAATCATTTGTGACCAATATCATGCTTTATCTAGGAAATGTTACACAATAGAAAGCCAAAAGGAACTCAATCAATATATCGAATTGTGCCATTTTCAAGGACCATGACCCCTAATCCACATTTCAATGGCATGCCACTAATCTGTGTACTTGTGGCGAGACCCAGACGATGTCTCACATTGTCGAATCCTGTCCCCTGACAAAACTGAATGGCGGCTTATCTCGGCTACACTCTGCGGATGCAGACACTGTTTCATGGCTGACCAATTATGGTTAATGACATGCATACGAGAAGAAGAAGAAGAATGGCATGCCATTATTCGACATTACAATAGTTACAATAAAATACTAATAGGAACAGTTACACAACTCAACCGTATAACTTTGAATGACCTTAAGCAGTGGCGTATTGGAGGGGGCAACGGTGTGACTGCCCCCTTGGTCTGACCATGAATTATTTGACAATTCTTGCACTGTTTTTTAAGCTTCGTTTCGCGACTGAACCGTAAAATCCGTGTCCCAAGGCTTCTAGTGACTGTCGGTGTCTTCTGTTTGTTATCAACTGCGTTAAAAAATGAACACAAACTTATCATTTTGGGGACAAAAATGATTTTTTTTTCTGGGAGGGACTCAACCCCCTCTATCACACTGCACCCCCTTGACGCTTACGGCACTTCGCCCCATCCGGTCACTGCAAAAGGTATAGGGCCACAGGACCGCACAGGGCCACAGGGCTGGAGTCGACGTAGACGTGACTCCACCCACAGGCGGCCCTGTGGGACATCCCCCCAATCCGGCGACCCTGTGTGACTGCAGTGCGCAGGGAAGTAAATCGTTACACTCGGGGTCATTTGCAAAATACTGAGACATAGGCCTTGTCACAATTTCCTTCCCGGCGTACTGTGTGTCGCACAGGGCCACCGGATTACCAGTTATGGTTCATGAGATGCATACGAGAAGAAGAAGACCGGATTACCTACAGGCATGTCCCACAGGACCGCCTGTGGATGGAGTCAAGTCTACATTGACTCCGGCCCTGTGGCCCTGTACCTTTTGCAGTGACCCGCCCCATCCTTACCGAAATCCTAAATATGCCACTGGCCTTAAACGTAATTGAGTGACAGCATGATTTTCAACGACATGCAACGTCGCGCGGTCTTTGTGATAGATAAACTTCTAGTAAAATATAAGTTAGTGTGTCACTGGTTGGTTTACTGAGACTTAAAATTCTACGGTCAGCACCACCGATGAAAGGTTAGGGCCGATATATTGAGCCAGAAATATATGTTCCCTGATGACAGATGCTGTGCGGTCAGCTATGCCAGACTACTCCTAAATGACTCTATGCTTAAAGATCAGCAACATCGACATGGAATCGACTTGTCACGAGAGTGCGAGTGTGGGCATGGTATTGATGATGTACAACACTTCTTTCTTGAGTGTGAACGTTATAGTCATATACGAAAAGAGATGATCAATGATATAACTACGACTTGGCAAGGCAGTGAAAATGAAGGCAGTCTCAGTCTAACGGTTTCTTTTCTATTGGCACCGTTCAATAACCAAAAGTTAACATCTCAGGAAGTACAAGAAATCTTACTGGCAGTTTTCCGCTTTATTAGACGTTCTTCACGCTGTTTATAAATATACCTTGAATTT
>Ga0209149_1001794_pt1 | contig 11381 bp, 7 predicted proteins | sample WorMetTyACAVOLI2_FD_187423 | JGI IMG/M metagenome (GOLD analysis project Ga0209149, IMG submission 187423) | Marine gutless worms symbiont microbial communities from Max Planck institute for Marine Microbiology, Germany - Olavius algarvensis... ...
TAGGCAACAAACATTGCACATTGCAAGTACTCATATTCAAAACATATAGAAACCGATTATCGATTATAAACCGATTATCACGAAACGATTATCGATTACGTAAAAAATTCGATCATTACACCCCTAATATGGGCCTCTTTTAACTGCATAAAAAGTTCGCACTTTCTGGTTCGCATTGTACCCTACGTTCGCATCCGTAGTTCTCACTATTAGTTCGCATATTACCAGTTCGCCAGTTCGCAGTTCGCAAATTACCAAACCCCTCTAAATCGACAGTGGACTTAAGTTTGGTAAAGTAACTGGCAGTAGCCTATGGTGGGGAGGATAGGCGGCCGGATCTCTGTAATGATTGAATGGCTGGGTAAACAAATATTGGACGGCTTCCTAACTGATAACTGATAACTGATATTTAATAAGTGTGTAACAAACGTACACGCAAAGTTGCAACAGTTTCAGACAAAAGCAGGAGGCACAAGCTCAATACGGTACAATGCAAAACTGCAAAGGAAATGGTATCTGACTGTATTAAAATTATGTGTAATGTTGTAGTGTTATGTATACATTTCCTGTTTGTATAGTGGTTTCATCACGGCAGCACAGCTGAGCAGACCGACACGACAACGACTCGACGCGTTTGTAGTTTGTACACCGCAGCAAACGCTGTGGGTTCTCTTCACCAGATCTATACCTGACTTTCAGGAACTGTTACAAGATGCGGACTGCGGAGCTACAGCTCTTCATCAAAATCTACAACAACCCTCATTATCTTCTTCAGAAACACAACCTCCTTGCACCCGCCTCAGTAGCTTCACAGCACTATAAACTACGACAGCGTCCACAGTCCATACTGCAGAGTGCAGATGTTTGATCCGGCCACCTCATTGACTCGAATTTTATTACTAGATTACTTCTTGTGACACCTATTAATTACTTATTATAACTGACTAATATGATCATTTTGCATAACCTTAGCCAGATAAAACGCAGCACAGAGCCTGGGCTAATACTGTTCAGCTATGATTGTTCTTTGAAAATGTTATTTTTTGTTTAAAGTTGGAGACGTTTTTTTTATGAGCCACCTGGCAAAGTGTGTCATTTTTGAGACAGTAAAGGCCAAAAAGTAGTCTGGTCAGATCCATGATATGTTTCTTTTTATAAGCCGAGATATAGTAGATATATGATTTTAAAAGAGTAAAAGCACAGGCATTAAACAGTTGGCATGTTTTCGCAGTTAGAAAAAAGCAGATCCAAGCCTGCCATTTTGGGGGCCAACCCTTACCCCTTTCCCCCTACCCTCCCCTGCCCCTCCTTCCTCTTCCCCTTTCTTCTCCCTCCCCTCCCCCAAATCCAGCTAGGGGGTCTGGGATAGTGCTGTAAGCTCCCCCAACGGGGTCCGGGGCAGAGCCCCGGCAGCAAATGCATTTTTAGTATATTTTGAGGCACAGAAACATATCTGGCGATAACAGTTTTGCTCCTTTTTGGGCGGACAAATTGTCAATGGAAACGGAAAAACGCACATACTTAACTGATTTTGCCGAATTGTTACAGTTCAGAAGAGTTACAACACCAAGCTCTTAACCCACTTATAGTCAAAACATTTATATATCGCATGGCGCCAATATTTATTAATTTACAATCAATGTAATGTAAGCCAGCATCAGATGTGACTGATAACATTACAGTGGAAACGAAAATTTCAGTTTTCGTGACCCGCATGCAGCAAACTTGTCAATTATGTCATTAGTTGGTAACTCAGACTCAGTGACTCGCTTCTGTGTGCCAGGCTTATCTTCTAACTGCCGTCTAGGGAACACAAGATGCTGAGCGGACAGCCAGTATGCATACTTAGGTCTTACAGGGCCAGTAACATGCATCGGTAACTTGATAAAAATCACTACTTGCTCAAATCACGCAATAAAGTTGTGGGAAAAAACTTCTCATCAGTTTGGGGGCCATGGCCCCTTGATCCGCCACTGAGAGAAATCCCATGGAGAAAAATAAGTCACCTCTCCACCCACTTAGCACAGTTCGAGAGCTGTGAATCTCAGCTGTGCTGAGGAGACATTAACTGTAAAGATTTTGGTCATAATTTACAACTTAGGTAGTAGTATTAAGCCACGGGTATTTGTTTAAATGAGTATTCTAAACATATTCTCAAATATTTTATTGTGTCTGTACAGTACACGTGAAAACGGAAAACAATGTAACAGTGGTGAGTTGTTATTTGTTCTGACATTCTCATACATTTGGAATATCTACTAGGACTAGTCTAAAATAAACACAGCTGTCAGTGATCATTGCTGATAGCTCGAGCTGTGCCAAGTTATCAGAACAATTTAAGTATATTTTAGCTTGAATTCTCCAGATTTGTTAAGTAAGTAATTAAAACTACTTTCTATCTCTTGTATAGTAGCTGTGTAAGAAAGTTTTAAGAAAGGATAAGGATGATTGGGTAAGAAGAAAATAATAATAATAAAACCAACAATTTCTAACATGACGCCGAACCATTACAATTGCGCGAACTGTCTGCAAACACCACGTCAGTGTCATGTCTGTCAGTGTGTGACTGTAGTTGAAAAACATGCAAGATTCTTGGCTTATGAAGTAGAAGGCATCGACCTGAAGGTAGACTTAAGAATACTTGGAAGTTGTTGACAATGACCGAAAGAGTTTGCATTTGCATGCCTCTGGTGCACTTGACCATAAACACAGGTTGACCTGGAGGAAAGGTCATTGAACAAGTTTGTTTTCTGTTGTGAATGTTTATGTGCCTATTTTCGGCCAGCAGTGTAGTTATTTATTTATAGTATTAATTTAGCAATAAATGTTGTTCATTTGTGCATTCATGGCTCTAAGTCCACCATGGCGACGTCATGAATCTTGTCAATACTCATGTAAGTTGAAGTTGGTGCTTCGTGCTATGTCTGACTGTGTGGCATCTGTAAATCAATAGATTTGTTTTGCATAACTTGGCTCCTTGACCTCCTTATGAACATAACTTTTAGTTTTTTTCTGGATATGTATTCAGTAGCTGTGCATTTTGTCACCTAATTGACCGATGCCACTCTTGCCTTCTGTAGGTCGAAGGAGTTCTTGTGGAGTCGGATCGTAAAGGAAAAGTGCTGAACGTCGACAGTGATCGCGATCTTTGTCCGTTGTGTCCACAGAAAATTAAAGTCCCTGTCAAATATACTGTAAGCTAACGCACATGATTTTCCCATCACACTAATACAATACATTTAATTAATGTTGTCTGTTAACTAGAAACTGTCAAAAGTTTTAATTATCTTCAAATGAACACCTTGATTATTTGCATGTGTTATCAGTTCTGTGTATATTATACACATATTATTGTGCACTGGTTGCATTGTTATCTAGAGTGACTCCAATATGTTAGAATGTATTTGAAAGTACTAACCTTCTATATACTTCATGGCTAGTACAATGTGTCGTAGGATGTGCTGATAATAAGTCAGTTTATACAAGAAGATGGTGAAGTTTTACCGCCACACGTCACTGGCCTGTGTTACAAGGCACATCTGCGACTACAGCGAGTCGTCAGGCAAGCTCAGTACGCAGGTCTCAAATGTGTCATTGTTTTTTGCTTAGAATTAAAGCCAAACAAAAATGTAGCTTTGCTTCGTGTGTTTAAAAAATTAAAAGAAAAACAAGAAATCGAGAAATCACGACTGTAGCAGAAGCAGTGTTGGTTTGCTGTTTTTATGCCCCTGCAGGCTGTGTGCACTGGAGGCCATTATGTTTTTGTTGTCCCATTGTCCATCCCGATGTCCCGTGCCAACAGCAAAGGCATCATATTGACCAAGCATCGTCTTAAGCTCTGTAGTTGAACCATGCAGGCATTGTACACACTGGCAGCGTTTCTTTGTGATAGCTGAGCTTCTTGTCTGTATTAGCTGTTTTTGCGAGTTTCTGTTGTGCAGTCAAATGACTAAATGAAATGCCTGTCATTTCTGCAGAGATTTTACTTTTGTAGCAAAGAGTGAAAAATTCACATCAAAGTTCATAGTCATTAGCCTACTACCAGGAACGTTTACTCAGTGGTCTAAAATGGGTTTTTCTTTCCACCACATAGGGACGATGCATTGCACCTATGTGAAATTTGGCATGGGAGTGGATCTATGCATTCTTGCCAAATTTAAACTATATCGATGTACAAATGTGGGATTAAAGCCCCTAAAACTGTCGAAATTTGGAATTTTGTCAATAAAATTGCCCTGACAGCAAATCACTGGCACAATTATTATGAAATTTTCAGATTTTATGTTCATCTATACTCTATAGGGAGCATTTATGTTTTTAATTTGGTCGCTTTCATTGGCCAGACAACTGAACATTTACCCTCGATGGGAGCATTTTCCCACAAATTTTCAACAGCCCTAGCACCAAAATTACTGATCAGATGTGAAAAAGTTGGGGGTGCAAAAATGGAATGGACCCCCTCTATCACCATTGTCATTATCGTCACACGCTCTAGCTATAGCGTACAGTGAAGACAATTGTATTTTGCAGATGTTTTATTTTTTTTATCAACATGCTTTCTCCAGCGTCTGTCACAGACATTTTCAAAACCTTTCTGCATGACATGGCTTTACTGGCAATAAAAACACTGCTATGACGATTTCCGTAAAGTTTCCCCTAAAATAAATGAGGGGCCAAAAACCACAAATTTGCAGCATTTTTGCATTCAGCTTTAGACAAAAATGTGCCATCATTTCATAACGTAAGGGAAACTTACCATAAAAAATCTAAAACACTAGTGTCAAGCGCTGATAACTGGACAGTACTTGATTAAATTTGGTACGGGCTGGGAACAACTGAGGGATATCGGTGCACTAGTTTCGGGATCTGCATGTGCAATAGCCATTTACATTCATTTCCGTTAACCAGGTGGCAGCATTTTCAGTTGGCATATCAGTCAACTGGCCCCGAGCCACAAGCAGTGTGTTGGCTATCACAACTCCCTCCCTCCCCTCATACGTTGTTGGCAGCTTGCTGTACTGTTAAACATCATGCACATCGTCGCCTGTTTCAGTCACAAATAGAACGTTCATGAATATTCGCTATCAGACGAGATGGCCTTCTGACACTTTGTATCCTTGCGGGTGATCTCAAAATGACATGGAAAATTTGCGACCAAAAACACTTAACAGTGAGGGTGCTCGAGAGTAAACTATTCTTTACTCGTCATCTTTGCATTGTGATATTTGCTGTGTATTCTTCCAAAATTTAGTGGGTGTCCAATAAAATGTAATTGATGTTCATGCGTTGATATGAGCTTACATTGGTCATTGCTGCTTGTAAGCTGCTGCAGCAACAGCATAAACAGCATACTGACTAACCACTTTGAGCGCGGTAATGAACTAGGCGAATGTCCCGGCTTGTGCACTCATGTCGTACGTCGTTCATAAATTGACTTCACTGTGTATGGCTGTTCGATACACCTTCTGCATCCACGAGATAACAGTATACTGCAGAATTCCTAATGTTGTATTTTCGGTTGCCATTAAAGCTCAATTTTGCTGCCGTGCGACGCTATGCGTCAGCAATGCATGGACTACGCAATTGTGCACTGTCTGTCTGTCACGTTCATGTATTGTGTCGAAACAAGAAAACTTATTCTCCGACTTTTTGCACCATCGAGTAACCACACCATTAAGTTTTTCCTTACCAAACCTTATGGCAATATTCCAACAGGGACTCCCTAATGGGGGCGTTGAATGCATGTGGGGTATGAAAAATTGCAATTTTTGACCAATATCTCGCTTTGTCTCGAAAACGATACAAGATGGAGCCATAGTTACTATGGAACGCCAATAGGAACTTGTATGCAATCTATCGTATAGTGCCATTTCCAGTGACCTCGAGTGACTTAGCGAAATATTCAATGACACGAAGCATTGTGCAGCCTCTCTGTGACAGCTGAGCTTCTTATTGCAGATATATGAAAACAATGATACATCGAACTGCCACGGTCATAGCAGCACAAGTTTGGGCAACCATTAGGTTGGGAATTGTCACGTTAATTGCCAACATTCTAGTATGCTAATAAGATCATTGTGCTTGACAATTCTGTAGGTCTTATTCCAGAGCCTGAAACAGAAGAACCTGTTGAACAGCCAAAACATCTATATGATACTGGATACAAGTGGCGTCAATTCAACATTTTTTATGATGACTGAGTGATGCCTGTTTGTCATGCAATGTTGATGGTCTGTTATTATTTAACACAAGATGTTGTGCTGTGTGTGCTTGTAACTTGTGACACTGGTAAATACATGTTTTGAAATCTTCTGACCGTGAACTACTGCATACTTAAGACACTGTGACACAGATGTGCTGCTCTCATTGTTAAGGGTTATACCGGGTGGCGCTAAAAAAACGTCCCGAACTTTCGTAACTATAATGGCGCATATACTTTATACAGAGAAATTTCCTTTTGCGCATTTGTAGATCATTATGTACTGTTACTTACTTATAAATTTCAGTGACGTGATGCCATTAATGACGTCACTGAACGCCGCTTAATGACGGAAGGCGAGTTAAAAATAGAATTATGTAAATAACGTATTTGTAGATTAGATTGAAAATGGTTTTTTTTCAAAAGACGATTTGGCGGTTATCGTTACGTGTTTCACTGAAAAGGGATGGACTGGAACTCGTATTGCTAGATTACTCAGTTTGGGATATCTTGCAAGAACTTGTCTACGAAGGAAGGCGTGAACCGTTTGTGAACCTCAAAGATCTTCAGAATGTTATCAGAGACAAATGGCATGATGTCAACGATTAGACAGTCAGAAAAGCTATATTGCAGTGGAAAAGGCATTTAGCAGCAGTGGCAAAGCAGAATGGAGGACCTATTCAACACATTTTCTGCTGATCAGTTGACGGATGATTACTGTGACGTTCTGGTGTAGCCTGCGTACGAGCAACAACATAAATGATGAACCGCTTGCAAACATTGTTTTATGACGTGTAACACTATTTCGTTTGTATCACAGCTAATACGGAAGTGTTTTAGACGAGAATTCCTAGACATATTCGAAGATGTTTGCTCATTACATACATGCTTTTCTGCTGATTCATTTCGACTACTCTGTTGCATAATGCCATGCGAATGTTCGGGACGTTTTTTGTGCCACCCAGTATTATACATACACGCTTGTTGAATGATCATGTCCCAAGTACAATGTCCAGATATCAGACAACACAAAACTTTATCACCGTTTGCAAAGTCAGTATCAGATTGATGCACAAGAATCAATAACGGCAAAGTTAAGTCATTATTTCATCAATATGCTGTATTTGAAACATAATATCAGATAAAACAAGAATGAACTGTGATGAAAGTGAACTTATAGTTACTAAGATGCAACACAACTTGAGGTTTTACAGGTAACTTGTTTGAACAACACAAAACGCTCTCAAGCAATTATCCCTTCTTCCATGAAGAACCAATATTGGCAGTAAGTGTATGACAAATCAACACTACGAATTGTGTAAAATGTGAAAATAATAGTAGTGCTGCAAACTGTCAGATTACTGGTAGCTATGTCTCTAGTCTGAGTGACAGAGATTTGAGTTCTTTTTCAGTTTGACTGAAGGCATTATCATACGATGTCATTAAGAACACATTTCCATTTGCTATCCGAGTGTAGACATGTGACCCTTTGCGCAATGACTGAAGTTCAGCACGAATGACTTGAAGCTTGTGCAGCCTTTTTCTGTCTGCGTCGGTGCGTTGTTTGGCAGCTATTTCATCTACAGACATCTCGTCCACTGTTGCCATATCTTGAAACTGTCAGCAGTGCTCTGCTACTGTTTATCCTTTGCCGACTACTAAAGCACACACAGCAAGCATATTAGGACAACAACAAAAGTCAAAGTAGACAATTGCTAAACAAACAATAGGATCATCATTCACTGGATCATGAATTAGAGGTTTTACGACGATGCGCTATATAAATCGACTTTTTACTTGCTTACTTACTTACCTATTTTCGATCACAGTTCACAAAACACCGATCTCCCCATCAGATAGTCGGATGCTTTCCCACACAGATCCTTGTTTCGAGTATTCGTGATATATCAAAAGCACAGTGATAGGTGCAGTGCACCGCATTGTACCCATCACACCGTTCAGATCAGTATGCTGAACCTAGTTTGCAAACTGAAAAACTGGCTAACGACTAATACTAACCTAGTCAAACCTTATCCTTAACCCTAGCTGTCGCTAGCTGTTCCATGTTTACGACGTAACAAACACACAAATTACTGCATATATGATGTGATGTAAAGCTACGTAAATAACTGTATTTCATTTGGTTCGATCACTTTGATTTTTACCGCGCGACGCGTATGCATAGCACGGACTATGCCGTGGCAGGATGTCTGTCCGTTTGTCTGTCACATGCCAGTATTGAGTGAACGGTTATACATATCCTCAAAGTTTTTTCACCATTGGGTAGCTCCACCATTCTAGTTTTCCCAAACCAAACGGGATGGCAATATTCCGATCAGGACCCCGTTAACGGAGGCATCAAATGCAAGGGGAGTATGAAAAAAATCACGATTTTTGACCAATATCTCCCTTTATCTCACAAATGATGCAAGATAGAGCCGTAGTTACTGGTATGGTACTGTATAGTAGAGTTTAACGTCCCACTCGACACATTATAAGTCATTTCGGAGACAGTTTTACGGGTCACATGATCCAACAGTGTCATAGCACTGAAGGACGAGCCATAGTTACTATGGAAAGCAAATAGGAAACCGCACCCAAGCTTTCGAATGGTACCGGTTTGAATGACCTTGAGGGACCTCTAACCCAGATTTCAAGGTCCCAATATTATTCAACGTCAAATAACTCAAAAACTGTACAAGATACAGCTATAATTACAATGGCGGATGAATAAAAAGTCGTATATGATCAATCGAACGGCGCCGTTTTCAATCACTTGAACAACCCCTAACCCAGTTTTCAAGGTCACGCTATTCTTTGACGCTGAATATCTCATAAACGGTTAAAGATGCGGCCATAGTTACTATGGGAAGCGAATAGGAAACCGCACCCAAGCTTTTGAATGGTACCAGTTTGAATGACCTCCAGTGACCTTTCAATGTCATGACTATTCAGCGTCAAATAAGTGAAATAACCTGAAAATGGTACAACATACAGCTATACTTAATGGCCGACTAATAGAAAGTGGTATATGATCTATCGAACGGTGCCATTTTCAGTGACCTTGAACGACCCCTACCTCCAGTTTCAAGGTCACACCATTCTTTGACGCTGAATATCTCAGAAACGGTACAACATACAGACAGTGTCATTGAAATACTAATCGGGACTTACACATGCCCTATGCCACAGTGTCATTTCGAATGACATTGAGTGACTTAGCTAAATATTCAATGATGCGAACTTGCGAAGCGTCGTGCGGTCTCTCTGCGACAGCTGGGCTTCTTGTTCATTTCCGTTTTGCCGTGCGATGCTCTGCATAAGTGCCAATGCCGTCGTGAAATGTCAATCCATCTGTCACATTCGTGTATTCTGTTGAAATGAGTAAACATATCTTCAAATTTTTTTGACCATCGGATAGTCACACCATTGTAGTTTTTCCATACCAAATGTTACGACAATATTCTGACGTGAGGCTGAGCCCACCAACAGCGGCATTGAATGCAGGTGGGGTGGGCAAAAATCGAGATTCTCAGCCAATGCTGTGAATGGTTTGACCACCAATTGTAATACACACAGCTGCACCGAACCGTGGCAAGTTGATGACACTAGTCGCTGGTAAGCGGCGTCATTTGTTTTTCATGGGAGAATTTAATTGTAAGCAGTGGTAAATCTGAAGCTGAAGTGACAATGATAAAAGGCTGCTGTCGAGGTATTGTATCGTTGAAGCAAACTACTGACAAAATACAGTCGAATCTCGATATATTGAAGTTAAACTGCTCATTACAGTTCGAAATATCCGTGTTTCAATATAACCGTTCCATATCAGCCGATGCAGTTGGTCATCCAGTTAAAGTATGGCACACCACAGGGAACAAAATTTTGCAACAGGCCTATCCATTTCCAGTCATATTGAGAGAACAAATATAAAGGTCGCAAGGTAATGTTTTAATATATATTTTCTGTCACATTAGTCCCAACCTTTTAGCTACAGTAGACTTTTCTCACCCTTCTCCACAGACAACAAATAAACAATCCATTTATCTTTTCATCTACGTTTATATTTTTTTCTCTTTTGGCTGGCCACAGTTACTGCACACTACACCATATCACTGAACAAACAGCACGTCTTGTCTTAGTGTCCCGCACACATGAAGGGGCAGCCACAGAAGTGAGCAGGAGTGAGATGGGCATCTGTACAGACCATGAGACGTGGCAGATGACTGATAAGCCAGAGCTAATGAGCAACAGTGTTGTGTGCTGCAAGCTGTCTGCACCCCGAGCAGCTGACAGTAGGCAGACATGTATCAGTAGGACTCCATGTTCACATGAACTGCACGCTTACCAGCATAAACTGTAGGCTATTTCATCTGCCAATGACGATCGTGACATGTAAACTTCGATATAAACGGTGCTCCTTTAACCAACACGGACTGAAAGGCCTCTTTGTCGATATAGCCGTGTTCGAAAAAACCTATGTTAATTGCCATACTTAATTACTGTCAGCTGCCGGGGCTTTGACTAGTTCTATATAAATGAGGTGTCGAATTAACCGAGTTTGATATATGGAGATTTGACTGTACAAACCATCGTGCAGCCTCTCTGCGTTAGCAGGGTTACTTGTTTGGTTTGAGGAGGTGTCTGATCTATTCATTCATGACCTTAGGCTTGCCAACCATCCCGGAATGGCCGAGATTGTCCCGGAATTGACCCATGGTGTACGGTACCGTGTCCCGGGCAAGGCTCATTTTGTCCCGGAAATGTGAATACTCACCACCGGGCATGGATATATGGCTGTTCACTAATGAGTGTATTGTATTTTGTATTGTGTTTGTCAGTCACACTCGACTTGACTTGATTCTTGTGTTTGTACATTAATTTAAATTTATTGTTATGAAAATGCACAAAAACTGTTGCCACCAGAGCTGCTCCTTTTGGCTCAGATATGCACCAAATCGTTTGTCGGCTGGGGCTTTGCCCCAGACCTCACTGGGGGAGCTTACAGCGCTCCCCCAGAACCCCTAGCTGGTTTAGTGGGTGGGGCCCCTGGGGAAAGGGAAGGGGGAAAAGGAAGGAAGGGGAGGGAGTCCCGAAATGCCCAAATCCAGAGTTGGCAAACCTACATGACCTGGCTCTCATTTTCTTGTCCATGTATTTCGTCAAACCAGGAGGTGAAGAAAAA
>Ga0209149_1001795_pt1 | contig 11380 bp, 12 predicted proteins | sample WorMetTyACAVOLI2_FD_187423 | JGI IMG/M metagenome (GOLD analysis project Ga0209149, IMG submission 187423) | Marine gutless worms symbiont microbial communities from Max Planck institute for Marine Microbiology, Germany - Olavius algarvensis... ...
CCCCAAACAGCTAGCTGGTGCCTTGAATCAAGACTTACGCATCACCACGGCTTTTACCCCCCCCCCATAGATGCCCTCAGCGTATTGTGTGCGCAGCTGACGCGCGATCTGTTGGCGATAGCTAAGTTCTTGTGTATTGTTAAACACTTGACATGGATCGTGAAACGGTACGGAAGCGTAAATGTTGGTGCAGTAAGTGTGCATCTTTATGTAGTGAAGAACAGAGCAGCATGAGTAAGTTGCTGAAGTTGAACTGCTGTCGTTGATTGACAGTGGCGTCACGAAGCATCTGTTCACGAGAATGTACCGACGACGGATGCTGGGGACCCGGCGACACTCAGTGCCTGGCGTGTCGAAACTATCGCTACGGCAACCGATGCTTGCCGTCATGTGATATTGAGACTGGCCTGTATGTGGTTACTAATGGCAACGTTTCTGTTGGCGGTCCATTGGAGTGTGGCCGGTGTCATCAAGAATGTCTCGGCAGCTGTCATAAAGAGGTAAATGGCTGCAATTGTGACGAATTTGTCACTGTTGTAATTACTTTGGGGGTGGGGTCCTGAAAATAAAACTTTCGTGAATAACTCCGGCAAACTCCCTACTGATCCGGACCACCATTGGTACACATGCACAGGTCCAGGAGCGACAACGTTCAGGAAATTTTGGACGTGGTCGGTCCACTGGGGGCAAAATGGGGGCTTGGATGACTCCAGCTTTGCCAGAGTTTTTTTGTCCAGTATGCCAGATGGCATTTCCGATGGCTGATTTTCACCAAAATAAGCCATGGCATGTGAATCCATGTTCCCTCGAAATATGTTGGAAGGGATTTTCGAAAAAAAATTGTTATTTATGGGTTATTTGCCCATCAAAACCTCAAAATTGAAGAGGGTCAAACAGGTACCTTACTGTGACCAGCCTACAGCCGGCGGGACACACTGCAGAGAGATACTGTTCACGATAGTCCAAAGTTTTGCAGGTCACGTCAACATTTTCATATGACATAGGGTTTCAGAGCTATGGGCCGTCAAATTTCCCATATTTTCATTTTTTGCTTATTTTTTCCTATACAAAACGCCTAAAAAGTACCTTCTTGTACATGGCCTACAGCCAAGTAGTTACGTTGCAGCATGCTTCTGGTTATTCTCTGTTGTAGTGGAAGGTCCAAACTCCAAAGGCGTTTTGCTAGTGCCGTTTTCCCTCGACATCTGATGGGAGACCCGCAAATTTGCCTTAATTTTCGCCTATGGGAAATGCCTGTGTATGTGTACAATGCTACTACACTGCACATCCGATCTGGACCAACAAGTGCTCAAAACGCGTCATTCCGCGTAAGAATGTGCCTTTGGGATCTAAATGATGTTCCCCTAATTTTCGGGAGTTAAACCCTCCAAAGTGAAATTTTGGGCCCATGAACACGGCTTTCAAGCATGATCAACAACAAATTGTCCCCTTGATGTGTCCATTTTGCCTAATGCCATGGCATCTTTCTTTTCTTTCTATATGGGTCAGGCAGCAGAAGCTGCCTAGTGCTGAGGCCTCTAACCGGGCCCAATGTATGTCCCCAGGACAATATACGGTACACCTTACATAAAGGGAATAGTAAAAACTCCTTAGAGTTAAACACCAATTAAGGAAATTAGGAACAGTCTAGAGTTAAACCAGCAGTCAAGATCCCAACAACAAAGGCGAAGGGCTATATCCTGCTTAAATAAAGGGCCCAACGACAGAGATGAAGGGCTTTATCCTCCTTACATCAAGTAATAATAAATAACAACTTCTTTACATTGGAGTTAGTTACAAATTAAGTTTATTATAACCAGTCAGGAGACAGACCAGTATTATAAGACCCCAACAACAAAGTCGAAGGGTAAGAAAAATAATAAAAGTTTATCCTGCTTAAGCAAGTAACACAGAGAGCCAAAGAGGAATGGTGGGTGCAGAAATGTGAAGAAATAGAAGAACTGGATAAACAAGGAAAACAAAATCAGATGTACAAGGCAATTAATGATTTGAACAGGAAGAAGAGCAGAAGCAGTATTTCTGTCACCATGTCATGGCCTCTTTAAATGTTAATGTGTTTTGTTTAATTAAAAATTTAGTACACATAATGTTTGAGAATGAAAATTAGTTAATCTATGTGTATCAAGTACCCAGCACTTGACGCACAATGGATATTTCCTACAGAAGACTGCACAGAAGACTGCAGCGTAAAATGTTTTATGATTCTAATGATTATGTACGTGCAGCATGACATGGACTGAAGTGCTGACTGTTGTGTGTCAGGGAGCTGATCAGTGTGATGCATGCAGACACGTACAAGATGGTCCCTACTGTGTCGCTGAGTGCCCGACATCCAAGTACGCCAATGCTAGTGGCATCTGCGTGCCATGTCACCCAAACTGTACAGAATCCACGGGTTGTACCGGACCGCTCGACACTGTCGGACCCGGAGCATGTAACTCGTGTGCGTTGGTACAGTTTGATGACGTCAACGGTGTACAGACAGCGCGCTGTTTGCCAGCCGACACTGAGTGCAGCCCTGGTCTCTACCGCGGACCAGTTCCTGCAGAGCTGCGTGGTCCAGGCGTCGGAAAACTGGCAAGTTTTACTTGATGCAAAGTTTGCTAGATAGTCACTCAATGTTACTTTACCATTGGAAATGATGTTCTTAATGGCTAAACAACTTAAAACCATGTAATAGCTGTACTGGTCCTCATTTGGGAGTCCTGGCTTAACTAGAATAATTCTGGAAAAGTATGCTGGTTATTAAAAAACACCCAAAAATATTAGTAGTAGTTGTAGTAGTATGCTGGTATTGTTGTTGAGATAACAGTTTGTTTATAACTGTGAATATGTTAATAAATAAGTAATACACTGCTACATAATACCAGATATATTAACGCTGAAAGTTATCATAAAAATCAGCTTTTCTTAGTTGTTGGTCAAAAATTGACAGTTTTGTAAATTTGACTAATTTTACAATTTTTGTCATGTTAATAGCAGCATTGATGACTATTAATATTCTACATACTGCTGCACGTGCTGCCTGTGATACAAGATATGTTTTCTGTGAATGTTTCTTATTGCAGTTAGTAATATGAAAATGTGACGATTGAGAATGTGTTGTTAGGGGTGTCTCAAGTGTCATCCTGAATGTCGCACGTGCAATGGTCCTGGCTTGTCGTTCTGCACTGAGTGCCTGCATCTACGCCAGGACAAGAAATGTGTGTCCAACTGTTCTGCGGATTATTTCTATGCTGCTGAAACTGACGCCTGTAGTGCGTGTAGTCCACACTGCCATCGCTGCACTGGGCCGACAGCTGCTGACTGCATCGCCTGTCGACACTTCAAACTTATCTATCACACAGCGAAGCATGGCCCAGACACCATTGAGGTTATACTCTGATGACTTTGCAATGCATGCATCATTATGTTGGTTTTCTGCATTGGTTTTGCAGTTGCTGTTGCTGTAAATGTTTGTTGGCAGTTAATAGGGCCTAATAATAAAAAACAGTAATAATAATAATAATAATAATTTGATTTATAAATCGCCTAAGATCGTGACTTCGAAGGCTGAGTTAGATAATGTCTTGCATTGTTCCAGTGCGAACGATGACAAAAATTGATGGTTGCAGCCGGTTTAATTTTTAACAGAAAATAATTTCTCATTTTATCCAAATATGATTTGAGCCGAATGTCCGAGAAGAGCAGATATGATTGGCATTTGTCCATATCTATCTCTTCATAGAATGGTCTTTCCATTCAGTCAGTTGCACGATCACAAAGTAGTTCTGTAAATGTAAGTTAAAAAGTAAAGGACTTTCGTTGACAGAATTAAGATACACTTGTGTATTCAGAGCTTTTGTTTTCGAGAGAAAACGAAAATGTCTCGCGTCAGTCAAGATGTATCAGTCGACATTCTCGTTCAGTCGTAATTTCAATTGTGCCGAGTCCTGCTTGGCAGAAACGGCAAAGCCGAATACCATTTTTGTTCACTGTGTCTCAAAAACTGCATCCTGCTTGTTTTTTTTTGCAATAACTTAGTCGAATGTCAACTGATTTCTATAATTTTTGGCACAGTGACACCTGAATGCACAGTGACACCTGAATAAATTTTTAACAATATGAGGTATATACTGCCAACCGCGCCTAATGGGTGCAGTTTTTTGAGACATGGTGTACATTGGTGTTGCAGACTTGTAAAGTGGTACGTCATTTTATACTGTGGGTCGCATAAACTGCACTGTCTCAAAAGGAAGCCACTCATGTATATTCTGTATATTCATTTAAAAATAACAACTTACTGACACGTTATAAAGAATAAACAGTAGAAGTAAGGATTAAAGGTGTGATTGTGTTGTCGTTTTTGTGTGGACAGGTGTTCAATTGCACTGACAAATGTCCCGACGACATGCCACATAAAGCTACAGACACGACAAGTGAACAACCGGAGACAGTTTGCATCGCTGAGCCTCTCGTTTATGAGTCAGTCACTGCTATCTGTCTCTTCGTCGTTCTGTTTGTAACGATCAATCATCAGAGATGTCTGTTATCTTCTGTCACTGTTCCACCGAATGATTGTCGAGCCGGTACATTATTTTCAAATAAATTATAATTTATATTATTATATGTTTAATTAAAATTCTTCATAATTGAATAATGAGTTACAAAGATGTGATCAGCTAGTCAATCACTCGAAGCTTTTTGAAAGTGAAAAACAATGGTGATATGCAGATTTTCCGGTCTTTCTGTATGTTAGTTGTATGTCTGCATTTGATGGTCATTGCGCATCAGATGCACTGCGCGACTATGCACTATGCAAATTGACATTTAGGCCTACATTAAATTGCACTTACTGGGCCTGCCTTGCAAATTGTGATTGTTGATATAGTGAGCTCTGATCATAAATGATAAGCTCATTTTCCTGTACATAAGATGAATGTGCTCAGTTTGCAGAGCTGTTAAACGAAGACAATGCTTAAGGTCGAGGTCGAGGCCGAAGCCAGAACCTTGAGGTCGAGGTTGAAGCCAGAACCTCGAGGTCAAGGTCGAGGCCAAATTGAAGAGGCTGAGGCCAAGGCCGAGGCAGAGGCCAAATTAAACAGGCCGAACATAACAGTGTATTAAAAAATATTTAACTTAGTGATTTAATAAATATCGAACCTAACAAGTAACTAACCGTTAGTATGAGTGCAGCAACAGAATGCTTATTTTTTCACTACAGCATATTCTGAACGCTAAGGACACCAGATTTCATAACTAAATGCTATTAACGTTCGAGGCCGAGGCCAAAAGTTTGATTCAGAGGCCAAGGGATCCCAAAGCCAAGGCCAGAGGTTACGAGGCCAAGACCAAGGCCGAGGCCAAAATTTTGGCTTCGAGACCAGTTTTGGCTGAAGGCTTTAACATGTCTGTCAGTTTGCGGTATGACACTTAATGATCTGATGCTGTCGGAGTGGACAGAGACGGGCTGAGGCTGACTAACATTGCCATGTGTGCAGTAAGCGGCAGCAGATCGGGATGGCCGTCGGCGTGTCACTCGGCTGCATCGTTCTCCTAGGCGTTATAGCCGTGCCGGTTGTCTACATGCGGCGACAGTGGGCTCGAGCGGAGGAGAACAAGCTGCGGCTCACAGCACGCATGAGTGGCCTCGACGAAAGTGAGGTACGCTCGGAGGTTGGTACCCGCCACGGATGAGCATGTGATGCTGCTACTGCTGGTGATGGCGGGTATCACTGGTGTTACTGTAGATTTTTTAAAATTTTGCACAGTCTGACTGTTCCTTCAGTCTGTTGTAATGTAAAAAAGAACAGATTAGGGTGACGTAAAGTCAGAAGACTGCAAGGTCACCTAACATAGTCAAAAACATGTTACGTTAGCTCAGAATGCAGATAATATAACTAAGATGGTGGGAAAGATGCGGTGAATAGATGAGTTTTCAGGGCTCGACAGAATGAATACAGGGTTGACGCAGCAGTGACTGCTGATGGCATACTGTTCCTGGCAGCAGCGAGAAGAACGCTCAGTCACCCAGTGACAACCTTCTAGTATCTTAGGGTGGTGCCAGATTATGTTGACATTATGTTGACATGCAAGGACACATAGCTTGTACTGTCAGATTATAACTGAGGTGGATGCTTGATTGTAGTCATTACTTTACACAAGCTAATATAAAAACTGCTGTTTTGCATTTAGCAAATGGCAATCTAACATCATTTTACAGTCTGACGACTGCAGAAATCATAAAGTTGATATCAAGTACATAGTCAAAATAAAAGATTAGTATGTTCGGCCAGTAATATCATCTTACTTCCTGGTTTTTGCTTCTTACAATGAGTTACCAATGAGTGGGCCTTTGGAAGCCACCTGGGCGACATGTTTTCAGCTGGTGGTGGTTGCGATCACGCTATTGCTGCTCGCTGTTGTGCGGCCTGGGGCAAGTTCAGAAAGCTGAACCATTCGGTGGTCTTGGCTTACCGGGGCTGTACGAACCCTGCCCCTTATAGGCTTATTAGAATGGAATGCCCCTTAATGGAATGGAATGGAGTTACCACATACTGTCAGATGTGAGCATTATTATAGTTAAATATGCTTTTAGCTATTTCGGTTGAGTCTGTGGTACGAGCATGAATGCTTTCGCACAACACTCGTGACATTGCTGTTGCATGGGCTTGTTTTTCCATTAGCTATGCTTCCTGCTATTTATGCCTAAATAAGCATACCTGACATGCATGATTGCCTCTGCTGTTGGTTTACTGTATGTTCATTCTTGCTTTTCAATATTCTGTCTTATGGTCTCTTTGCAGCTCTGTTATGACCAAAGGTCAGTGGAGCTGATAAGTTCACTGGCTGAACCCCGGACCGTCGTCAACTGTCAGCTTTGTTTCTTCTCTGTCAGATTAAGTCATCCATGCATTTCTTGATACGAGCGTTCCATAGCGTTTTTTCTGTTTGCTATTAGAAACTCTACGTTCATCTAGACTAGAGTGCTTGGAGTAAAGGTCTGGACACTTGTTATAGCGCCGCTTACATGAGTACTCGTGTCCAGCAGCGCTTTACAATCTCGGATGTGGCAGCCATTGGTGCCGCAGCGCATTATGAGGCCATCCATTGCCAGTGCTAATAGACAATTGGACCCACGGTGCACCGTGCAGCTAGCAGACACACCATCACCCCAATCAGCCACACTAGGCCTTCACCCCGTAGCCGCAGCTACTACTCATTTCCAGTCCCGCTGAGGGTAGGAGGCTGAGATGGCCTGAGAATACAGTAGGTTAGCAAATTGCTCAAGGTTGCTTGCAATGGACCAGGTGTGAGTCGAACCCACAACCTCTCGGTTATACGAGTCCAATACTCTACCACTAGACCACTGCATCACTGGGGTGCTGGCGAATGTCATGAGAGGATGTTAGCTTCGCATGTGTTAACAATATGGCCATAAAACTGCGGACAAATTTATAATGTGTGTCGAAAGTTCTAATGTGATTATGTTGCCATACAGCTAATGAGATGCAAAACAAAGTTTTATGTCATTTTTCGCAAACAGTATAATGAATGGTGGTACCGTACTTAAAGGGAATTTCATAAATGAAAACAGTTTGCTGCAAACGTTGCATTTCTTAGTCAAGCAAGCGATTGCAAGCGAGTACTCGCATAAGAAACGCACAGCTGATTTTTATGAAACTTGGTGTGAATGAGATGAGGCAAGGGGCTAAGTTACAGAGTGGATTTTGAATAGTTGCATACATTAAGCTAATTAGCATAAATCACATATTATGGCAGGCTCTAGTATGTACTTAATGTATTTCCTGCGCCTGAAGTGACATTGATTTTTACCGCACGACGCATATGCATAGCGCGGACTATGCAGTCGCAAGATGCCTGTCCGTCTGTTTTTCCGTCTGTCTGTCACACGCCGCTATTCTGTCTAAACGATTAAACATATCCTCAGCTCAGTTTTTTACCGTCAGATAGCCCCACCATTCTAGTTTTTCGATACCAAAAAGTATGGCAATATTCTGACAGGGACCCCCCCCTAACGGGGGCATCAAATGCAAGGGAGTATAAAAAATCGCGATTTTTCGACCAATATCTCGCTTTATCTCCGAAATGATGCAAGTTAGAGCCATTGTTACTATAAAATGTGAATGTGTGTCATAAGCTTTCGAATGGTACCATTTCCAATGACCTTGAGTGACCCCCTAACCTAGATTTCAAGGTCACAATATTATTCAACATTAAATAACTTGAAAATAGTGCAAGCTAGAGCTATACTTACAATGGCCGACCAATAGAAAGTCGTATATGGTCTATCAAAAGGCGCCATCTTACAAAGGGTTAAAGATACGGCTATAGTTGCCACAAAATGCAAATAGGAAACCGTACCCAAGCTTTCGAATGGTGCGATTTCCAATAACTTTGAATGACCCCTGACCTAGATTTCAAGGTCACGACAATTATTCAACGGCAAATAACTCGAAAGCGGTACAAGATACAGCTATACTTACAATGGCAGATCAATAGTGTGTCGCGTATATGATCTATCGAACGGCCCTTACCTATGATTTCATGGTCACAGCATTATTTGATGCTAAATATATCAGAAACGGTACAAGATACAGACGTAGTTTCAATGGAATACTACTAGGCACTTACACACAGTGTTACACACCCTACTGTATTGTAACACTAGTGTGATTGTCATTGGTGACTATTAAAGGCTACTTGCTTGCTTGTACTCAACAGTGTTATTTCGAATGACCTTGAGTGACTTAGCGAAATATTCAATGACACAAAACGTCGCGTGGTTTGTCTGCGACAGCTGAGCTTCTTGTTCAGTAACAGCAGAAGAAGATATTTCATATTGCTATTATTATTGTTTAATGTTAAAGATGTGAGATTTTTTGTATAAAATTCTGCTTCGAGAATTTATGTCTGTTGTCTACATAATTTTATGTGAAGTTCTTTTCTAAATGCCGGTGATTGCTCAGTGCTTATCTTGCTGCTGAAGTACGAGTTATACGGAACACGGTGTTAATCGTGTGCATTTGTGAATGGTTGTCACAAAGTACATAGTAAGTAAGTAATCACGCGTGGACTTAGATTTACCAGTCCAGATCTGTCTGCAACGTGACTGTTGTGCACTGCCGATAGACCCCCAAGCCGCTGTCGATAGCCAAATTCACCACCGAATTTTTGTCCGCCGAAAAAATACGGATATTCGAATAATGAAGTGAAGTCAACACCCCCAATAAATGACTGGCGTGTTATTTGTAGTGAATCATTCTCGTGATTTCGAAACTTATTGTGATTACAGATGGATGCAGGTTTTGTAACAGCAAAGAAACGGACAACAATCATTCACGTTGGCAGTCAATTCAGTTTAGGTTCAACAGCTCAGCCGAAATTGTTTGTAATCAGCTGAATTTTAACTGCAAAATTTATGTATTCAGCCGAATCTTAGCCGAATTTTTTAGTTTACATGATGATTCGGTTAATCTGAATATCAGCCGAATTTTTCAGCCATTCGTATTTTTTCACATTGCAGATTGGGGGTCTAACTGCCGACTTGTGAGTCCTGTTGTGCAGTCTGTCAGTCAGTCTGTTGTCTGTCCTGTGATGATAGCCACTGACACCGAGTGATGCAAAGCCTGACATGGCGATGCTGCGACTCATCAAGGAGTCTGAACTGCGACGTGGGACTATCATTGGTTCTGGTGCTTTCGGCACAGTGTACAGGGTACATTACAGTTCTGTCTAACTGCTTTTCATTAATCATCTGACTCGTATTCTTATGTTAATTTTGCGGTGTGGACGGTTCATTACATATAATGTCTCAAGACTTTAGTGAGATGAAACAGCTGTGTGAGGATTGCTGCTTTATTATGGAATTCCAGTTTTTATATTACCAGTGTTCTAATAAATGTTTGGGAAGGACTTTGCTCTATGCTTTTTATATGTGTGTGTTTTTACATTTTATGTAGTTGTTTAAGATCTGCTAATTGATGTATCTTAAGATTTACAAGTCCAGACTTGTCTGCAGCATGACTGTCATCATCATTTATTTACAGTAAATGGCAAAACACAGAAATAGAAAGCAAGCATCAGGCATAGTCACAAGTATAGTACAATTACAATGTCTCTTAAGATTTGCATGTAAAACAAAGCAGTGATATTTACAAAGTGCGAGTTGTTTCAGTTGAGTGACATTAATCTTGTTTAAAAGGCATAGCCACAAGTGTAGTACAATTACGATGTGCCATGTTTACAGCAGATTTGTGTGTAAAACTGTGCAGAGTTTGCTAACACTCGAGTTCTGGCACAGTGTTCTGGTGTGGCTTGTGTGGTGGATTCCTGAGGGTGAAAACGTGAAAATTCCCGTTGCTATCAAAGCATTGCAGGAGGGTACAGCTGCAGCACAGAACAAGGAGCTGCTGGAAGAAGCACGAGTGATGGCGTCAGTCGTACATCCATGCTGCGTCCGCATCCTGGCAGTCTGCATGACGGCTCAGGTGATGACGTGCTGGCTGTCTGTGTGCACAGAGAACATAGAGTGCAGTCATTATTGTGTTGTGTGTTAGTAGCTGAGACGTGGACATCACCTGACCGTACCACGTTACCGGCTCAGCACTTTCGGTCGTCGGACCTTCTCTGTTGCTGGTCCGACGGTCTGGAACTCGCTACCGGACAGTCTCCGCGACCCGGCGCTCACCAGCAACAGCTTCAGACAGTCGAAAACGAACCTATTTTGTCGCTAGTACTAAGCACACACAGTGCTGTAGAAATGCTTCATGACTCTGCGCTATATTATTGACATGCAGGGTTGGTAGGTATGTGTTATATGACCAGGCCCGCCGAGAGCCAGCGCGGGCCCCGGGGCAGACCACATTCCGGGCCCCTCCACATCCCCTCTCTTTTCCTCTTCCCTTCCTTCCCCTCCCTTTCCCTCCTCCTCCTTCCTCCTCCCCCTCTCCCTCCTCTCCTTTTCCTTTCCTCCCATCCCCTGTCTCTGTGCTCCCCCATCCCCTTCCCCTCCCTTTTCTTTTTTTCCTCCCTTCCCTTAGAAGTAGGTCCCTTAAATCCAGCTAGGAGGTCTTGGGGAGCGCTGTAAGCTCCCCCAGTGGGGTCTGGGGCAGAGGAAATTCAATTTCGGCTGGAGCTCTGCGGCAGAGCTCCAGCCGAAATTGAATTTAATGCATTTTAGCTTTAAAATCTGACATCTGGTGGCAACAATTTCAATGATTTTTCTGAGAATCAACTGACCAAATTTCGTGCAGTTTAAACTCACTCACTCACTCACTGCTGCGCTTGACCAGCTGAGGGTCGTAGCGTCCTCCATATCGAACGATCCTGGCCCGCGATCCAGCCAGCACCAACAGAT
>Ga0209149_1001797_pt1 | contig 11376 bp, 6 predicted proteins | sample WorMetTyACAVOLI2_FD_187423 | JGI IMG/M metagenome (GOLD analysis project Ga0209149, IMG submission 187423) | Marine gutless worms symbiont microbial communities from Max Planck institute for Marine Microbiology, Germany - Olavius algarvensis... ...
ATCATCAGCATAAAGAACAATACGCAGGCCACGTGAGAATGTACACAGATTAGCTAAATCGTCAACATAAATTGCAAACAGAATTGGTGACAAGACAAGCCTTGTCTAACTCCAAAATTGATTGTAAACAGTTGTGACCAGGTATTGTCCCATTTAACACATGAATAACAAGTGGAAAGCCAACACTCTAATAATGCGAGAAGTTCATTAGGAATAAGCCTCTTCATTAATTTAAAGAACAGAGCATAATGATTTACTCTGTCGAAAGCTTTGGACAGATCAATTACACAAACATTAGCAGTGTTACCTCTTTTAATGATAGTGTCGACAGCACTACGGACAACCCGAATAGCATGACTGCAACTGATCCCTTTTCTAAATCCAAACTGATTATGAGAAGTTGTCAAAAATGATCCAAATCTTTTTAGAATGCAATGCTCAAATATCTTGGAAATGACTGGGCTGATTGCAATTCCCCTAAAATCATCACAGGTTAATGCTTTACTAACAAATTCCTTTGGTTTCGGTATAGGGACAATGTAGCTGTACCTGAATGCAACAGGAACGTATGAACACCGCATTATTATTTGGAACAGCTTGGCCAAGATTACAGATAAAGATGGGTGACAACAATACAAATGTTCAGATGACAGACCATTAAAGTCTGCAGCTTTTCCATGCGAGAGCTTATCTATAATACTGCTGACAAGTTCTGTATCGATTTGTTGATCTTCCGTAACAGGGAATTCATGGTAATTAATTAATGCAAAAACTGAAGTGATGCTAAGTTTTGGTCTTAGACTAAAGTCTCAGACCAAACTTCGGGCTAAGACCAAAGTCTAAGACCAAAGTTTGGTCTGAGACCAAACTTAATCTCAGCAATTTGGTCTTAGAGCAGTAGATTGCAATGCATTTAGATATGCAAACAGCATTAATCCCTTAGGGCTAAGACATTAATCTTAGACCAAACCACTTTATGTTCCACTAAACGTAGCCCTAAACAAACATACGGCGATGAATCCAATGGGAATCGGTATTGTTAACAACCGGCGTCGCCAGCGAGGGCCGAATGTCTATAGGATATCCTGCCAGAGCACGGAAAAATTGGAAGGGCATATGAGTTTGACAGAAATGACTAAAGTAACCGTTATTTGCAGAAATTCGGGAGTAGCATCCTATCTATGGTGAATCACCATGGTAATAACCATAGATAGCACGCTGCCGGCGAGGCTGGGCGATCGTTGGAATTTGGAGAATAGAGAAAATGCCGTCGGCCGGCGGGTGACCGATGCACAGCTAATGGAATGCGCCCTCAGTCTCAGACCAAAACTTTGGTATGAGACTTTAGTCTTAGATTTTAGTCTCAGATGAAACCTTAATCTGAACTCGGTCTAAAACAGTTTTAGCCGTTCAGATTTACGTATGGTCTCAGACCACGGTCTCAGACTTTGGTCTCAGCAAAAGATAAAGTGACCCAGTGGGTCCCAGGGCCGTTTTAGAATAGGCCCAATCCGTATCCTGGCCAGCATAAAAGGTGACCTGAACCAGAGCTAGTTTGGTTTCGTTAGGTTTAGTTTTTTTTAGTTTTTTTGTGTTGTGTATTATTTCAGTTAGCCTACTTTGTCTGGACTACTTTGCCAAGTAATTGGCTAGCCAGGCCATATGCAATGATGCCTACATTGAGGAGTACATCTCCACAAAGACACTGTTGCATGAGGGTCCGTTAAGCTTTAAACAAAGCAGTTCATATGAACTGCTTTGATGTTTTCATTATTTTTTTTCGTTATTGTTATTTTTTAGTTGTTCATCTTCATCATGATCATTTTGTCACAACTTTCAAGCTCTCTTACATTTTAACTAATACCCTAAACAACGTATTATTACTTGTTATCTGAAATTAATATCTTTAACAAACTTTTACTTTTCGCATGGCACGATATAGCCTTATTGTGCTGAAAGTGCCGTTAAACACCAACCAACCATAACAGGTAGCCAGTCTAATTCAGGTAGAAGAGCAGTGGTCGGTAGTTGTGAAAGGTTGGGTAAAGACTACACAAGCAGCTGAGGTTTGCAACGGTGTAATTTTTTGATTTTGGTGGAACCGTGGATAAGGGAGTTAGCATAGTCGATACGTGTGTGGACAAGTGAAACAGCTACTGTCTTAGCCACGTCGTTTGTGAGTGCCTGTCTGATGTGACGGAGTGCTCGAATATGAAAGTATGAAGACCTGCAAACATGTATAAGTATGGTTAAAATTAAATCATAGTAAGACTATTGTCAAGAGTGATTCCTATGGTTACAATTTTGTCAGAAGGGGGGACGGGAGTACCAGAGATATTTACACCTGTGTATGGAGGAAAGTTATGTAGGTGGGTTGAAGTACCAAATAAGATGGTCTCGGACTTACTGCTAGTGAATGCTGACCCATGTTGTGACAGAACCAGGAATGTAAAGATCTGAGGCATGATTCTAGAGCGTCAAGGTCAGTAGTCAAGTTATGTGAGGAACTGAAGTACATATGTGCAGCTGTGTATCATCGGAGATGCCAAAGCGGGACACAATGTTAGAAATGGGGGCATATGTAAGTTGTGAACAGGAGTGGGCCTAGGACGGAGCCTTGTGGCACTCCAGTACTGCAATGTTTGTATGTAGAGGAGGACTGTCCAGCGTGGACACACTGAGAACGGCTTGTTAATAATGAATGAAGCCAGGAAAAAACAGCACCAGATATAATGAAACTGGCGTAAAGTCTAACTAGTGGTATGCCGTGATTGGCCATGTCAGAGGCAGAACTGAGATAAATAGACACTAGAATTGTGGCTTTTCCTAGGTCTGATGAGCGGTCTATATCATCTAGCGTGCGCAGCAAGGCAGTTTCTGTGGAATGAAGTGGTCTGTGTGCTGACTGTAGCTGACTGAAATTAGGAGATGACATACATCATTACAATGAAAAAGAGCACTATCTGTGTGTGCATGTAAGTGTGTGTGTTCCAACAAAGGTACAAAGTGGCAGAGAGTATAGCTACAAAATATATATCAAAATTTACAGAAACAAATGTAGGGCAGCATAAGGTACTTGGTTTGTTTAGAAATACCAACAAGAGGTCAAAGTAATTTGACAAAAAGCGCCTCACGGGGGGCCAATTCCCCGGTTAGGGGTCACCCCAGGGGGTCGAAATTTGTACCGTTGAATTCCTGGAGTAGGGGTTCCTATTAGTGTTCCATAGTAACTATAGGCCTACAATGCACCGTTTGGCCACAGTGCACACGCGTGACAACCAACCAACGACCAACGACGTCACGACACAGCTCAATAATATCTCAATAAGCGCCTCTTTTACTAAAGTAAAGTGAGGCGTTTAAAAATTGGACAGTGGACATCTGTGCCTAAGTACAGCAAAAGCAAGCAGGAAATCATCATCGTTTATTACGCCATTGGCAGCACACAAATGCTTGCAATTCATAATAATGCAACAATCAAAAACAGTTTAACAGTTGACTGAGTTTACTGTGTGTTGAGAACTTGAGACAGCCATTAGTTAAAATATGTAAGTAAGAGGCCAAACATCAATCAAAATGATGATTTTTGTCAGTGTATACCGTACTGCTATGGCCATTTGTTGCCGCGCAATGCTATGCAATAGAGACGTAGCCTAGTAAAACTTGTGCTGTTGTCTTATGTGAACGACACACAATCCTAAGGTCAGTTCAGCGGTGTATGGTAGCCACCCCTCGCACGCATCCGCAAATTCTGTCAACTAGACCCATGCTTTGGCACTCTGTGGCTGAACGGATGGCGTTGAGTGAGTATGCGGGGCGCACGTGCGCATACTTGCCTTTGATGTGTAGTACGGCATGGATACGCGGACCACGCCTCTGATGTGTAGTGGGCGTATCTGGTGCCAGTGGAAGCGCGCGCGGCCACCTGCTTGTGCATGTCGTGAGTCAGCGTGGACTGTTTGACCCGACGTTGAGGTTGACGCTGACATTTCTCGCTGCGCTGGCCTGGGTCACAGCTCTGCTTGTCGTAACTTGGTCCGCTCTTCCGCTCGCATGCACTGTGGGTGTTCTGAGCTATTGAGAGTGCGTGTCGAGCCGTCATCCCCACATACCTGTCAATCGCCGGTCTCTTTGAAAAGAGACGCGTCGTGACAGTTTTATGGCTGTTCTGGTATCAACAGTAAAAACATCAGAAACTTACAGCACGCGTTGTAACATGTTATTGCGGCTGTTATTCATTATAGTGCACTCACTGACAAGGAATACGATAAAGCACTAAAGTTGTCAGCATGTCCTATAGGCGAGGGAGCCGAGTTTGGGTGTGTACCATATGGGCCACAAACCAGTGACCACATGGGCCACACGTTTTAGGGAAGCAAAATCATCTGTGTTGCAAGATTGCTGCCGTTTGCCTTTGTTTTTCTTCAATAAAATTATCTAGACACGCATGTCTATGATTGTTCGTCCTTGGCAGAGATCTCCCCAACGATGTGCAACACTCTGCCAGATGATCTACGAGATCCTGCAGTCAGCACATCGACCTTTTCTCTACCTATCAGCACGTTCAGTATTAGGGGTGTCTCACATAATGCGCTCTATAAATGTACGATACTTAATTACTTACTCTACTCTCTGACATTTTTGCTTTACTTATTTATAAGACCTTATATGAGTGGCGTATGCGGTAACGGCAGCTAAATGTGGGATTTATGACTACCTTCTCCTACTGGCAGACGTATGGAAATGGAATAAATTAATGAATAGGCCAACTCACGTCGGATGACAATTGACAAGGGCAGAAAGATAAAGACTACACGAAACAGATATATGACACGACAACGTAGACATGTAATAAAGTAATAATTAAGCGTAATAAACTCATCATATGGTCTGTGGCCGATATGGTTTTTGGTAGTGGCCGACATGGTTTGTGGCCGATGTAGTCGCACCCCCGAGTTTTTGGGTGAGTTTTAACAACCCAGATTTGTCACTTCTAAATGATCTTATATTACATACATACTTAGGCCTATGTATCGATGACTGACAAATGCCGTCTTCAACAAATATGAAATATAGAAATAAAATACGAACATGAGACATGCACGAAAACACTGAAGTTGTTGCAACAGAGTTCGTCAGTAAGCAAGCTTCTTGTGACGAGTGGGACGTGCGTTAAACCTTACTCTCAGTTTGTATCTCGAACTAGATCGTATGTTATTGAAAGCCTACAGCGATTAAATTCAGCCATCAGCGACCTTTATTAGCTGAATCAGAAAGTGAGCTAAAGTTTCATATCTAGATCATCAGCATCGTCATCGTGCCTAGACGTTTCACTTCACGTCGATAAAATATTGTGAAAATTTGAAAGCTGCAACTGACGTACACACGCAAAGCATCTTTTTTGGTTGTCGTTGCTGGTTTGGCTTAGTGATAAGTTGGTAACACGTTGGTCTCGATCAGTGTAGTTCTAGTTCTACGCCATGCCCAGTTAGTTCCTGGATGGGCGACCGCCTTTGGACGGGTAAACCACCTCGGCGTAGAACCATGGCACCCAGGTCTACTCAGCCTTAGCCATCCCTCCGTGGGTAGGTGGGGTGAGTACTCAGCAAATTCTGAGGGAGTAAGCAGACACATCGTGTGATACACTAGCCCGTGTCTCGGTGTGATACACTTACTTGACTTGATCCGTGGTCTTACAGTGTGGGCTGGTGTCTGGCTGAGGACTAGCTTAACCCTTTAGAGTGCAGAGGCAATTATATTGCCACATCAAACAATATGAAGTTGGTACACTGGCCGTTGATGGGTGGGCTGTTACATTTGGTACAGCGAAGACGGGACTGGGCGAAATGTAGCAGCCCACCCATCAACGGCCAGTGTACCAATCACCGTGTTGCTGTATAATGGTCCGTTGCTCTGTGATTTTAATGTGCCCGTTAAAGGGTTAACGTTGATCAGCGCCGCGGTACGGGAGGCGTGTTCTCGACGATGCGCTATAGAAATCCACATTTAATTTATTTACTTACTTGGGGTTGAGACGGCGAAGAAAGAAGTGAGGTGTGCGCCGGTGCGTGAGGGCGTATATTAATAGGAATTAGAGAACTGAGGCTGGCCAGGATTGTGACCTGAGAGGAACGGATTATCTGTCGCTCTGCTCGCCGACGTCGTCGTACATCCCGTCTTTGTGTCGATCTCACAAAGAACGTGAAAGCACTTGATCAGTCGCTGTTTGTACACCTGCTTGGAGCTGTCATTGACTCGTGGCCTGGCCGCTGTCGTGCAGTCTCTGTCTGGCGCACTGGTCTGCACGACGCGCTGTGTGGGCACAGTGTGGCACACGTGACACGAGGCGGCGCCGCGGCGTTGTAATTCTTGTTTTATAGCAGTTACATTCATCCTTCCAACCCTCTGTAACCGATACTTCTATATAGGCCTATATATACAAAATTGGTTTAATTCAAATAATTGCCTCGAGACATTTGTTCAGTGTAACAGATAACACACGTATGATAATCTGTCATGGGACAATGTGGCAGTTCTCATATTGGTATTGCCTTATATATTATAGCAGCTGTCCAGTTGTCCTTCCGTCTGGACAGTATGCTATGTTGCTTAAGGGGTTAAATGCTGGCCAAGGCCTGTAGAAGCGCAATGTAAGTTAACGGCCCTGTCGGCCAGTACGACGGCAACAATAGACCTTGAGGCAAGTGACCCGCAAACGGCCCGCTAGACAGTTTTTTAACCCGTTAGAGCGCAGAGGCAATTATATTGCCACATCAAACAATATGAAGTTGGTACACTGGCCGTTGATGGGTGGGCTGTTACATTTGGTACAGTGAGGAGGGCACTGGACAGGGCCCCAGCCCGCCCAGGCCCCTCCTTGCTGTACCAAATGTAACAGCCCACCCATCAACGGCCAGTGTACCAATCACCGTATTCAGTGCTGTATAATGGTCCGTTGCTGTGTGATTTAAAGGGTTAATGTTGTTCTTGATTGATATAGGTTCACGTTGTGACGCCGACTATACTGCTAGAGTTGCACGATGCCTATAACCGCCGCTAATTGGTAGATTGTGCGAGTGTCTGTCTGTCGAAGATAAGTCAAAATTTGGCTGATTTGTTTATGTGGAGATTGCCTAAAATTCAGTTTATTGGACTTTGGTGTGCAGAAACGAGTGACTGACAGATAGTGACAGACTAAAGAGTTGAAAAGTTGGGACCACCCATGGTCATGTGGTTCCCCGCAACAACATCTGTCAGTGGCATAACTAAGCCTGTGGCGCCCGGAGGCAAGAAACTGAATGGCGCTCCTACCCCTTCCCCTCCCCTTCTTCCCTTCCCTTCCCTCCACTTCCCTCCCCTTCCCCTGCCTTCCCCTTCCTTCCCTTCCATTAGAAGTAGGCCCATTAAATCCAGCTAGGGAGTCTGGGGGAGCGCTGTAAGCTCCCCCAGCGGGGTATGGGGTCCGAAATCGAATTTGGTGCATTTTAGCCTTAAAATCGGACATCTGGTGGCAACAATTTTAATGATTTTCCTAAGAACCAACTGACCAAATTTCGTGCAGTTTAAACAGTAAAGGCAAGTCGGGACCAAAATTTTTGGCGGGACGCTGAACCAAATACGGCTGAACTGTGTGTGTATAGCATAGCCGGTAACCCATTACTAAACTGAGTGCCATAGGCAATATTGGGATAGTGGAAATGTGGAGTAGGCGGATTATAGGCCTAACTGATTATTGTTAGCGGTAATTAATGCTAATCATGTAGGTAGGCTAGGCTTCTGCTGCAAGGTAGTTGAAGGTACTGAATAGGTGACATATAAAATTAAAATGCACTTAGGATTTTGTCATTCATTACAAAATAAATTAACGCCACAAAATGTGACAAAATTTTGTAATTAAGCATAATAAAAAAAACATTGCCGTCTGCATGCAGTGCCCCCTTTTCAGGGGCGCCCCGAGGCGACTGCCTCCATTGCTTCCCGTAGTTATGCCACTGGCATCTATGTAATGGACTTGCCCACCCTGTGGACTATTGCTTTTTTGTGTGGGAATGGACTTGCCCGCCTGTGTGCGTGTCCATGTTGACACATGAATGGACTTGCTCGCATGGCAGCTGGCCTACGACCAGCTTGCTGGCCAGCGTGCCTGCCTGAGCCGGTATAGGCATAGGACAGCTACCGGAGCAGCAGGACAGACAAGGTAACACTATGTATCCACTCCGGGCTGTGTATAGCCTGTGGGGGCATAAAACGATACTATTAGGTTCTGATAATCAATAGCATTACATACTGCAGTTGGTTGTACTGTAGTACCAAGCTTTTGAATGGCCTGGAGGAAGGGGAATATAGAGAAAACTGTGATTGTGTTGCCGTATTGTGTACTATTATAATGGTGCACAAAGGTATGAGCAGTTCTTACAGGTCGGTCGACTGTATCGGGCTTTGATCTTGCTTGGTTAGCTCTCTGTCTTCCAAGTGCCTCTGTGTCTTCGGTCTTCATGGTGCTGTATATGCATTTGAAATTAAATTTTGCTTACATCCTTTTCTTTACCTTTTAGTGAACTGAGCCTGGTGGGATCGACCCTTGACATGGTTTACTAACCATCGTCCTTCAGTGCTATGACGCTGTTGGTTGGGTCATGTGACTCGTAAAACCGTTTCCGAAATGACCTATAATGTGTCGAGTGGGACATTAAACCCTACTATACCATACCTTTTGAATGGTACCATTTTCAATAACCTCAAGTGACTTAGCAAAATATTCAGAGACACGAAACATCACGCAGTCTCTCTGTGGCAGCTGAGGTTCTTGTCAGAAATACACATCTGTCATTAATTGCTTCTGTGTTTTTATCTATCTTCGTATTATTACAGGTTTGTTTGTGAGGACGACCTTGACATGAGGGATTTGCTGGACAGCTTCATACTTCAGGATTTCAACATTTCCAGGTGCTGTGTTTAAGACACTAAGTCGGTTTTTATATGCACACATTATAGCAGTGTTACTCTTTTTGCTGAAGGATTCTGTAGAGACAAAATTATGTCCTGGTACAGTGGTACTTCACAGTGAAGTCGTTGTGCATGACAATTAGTGCTTGGTGGTATCCTTGTTCTGCATTATTTTCAGATGATTAAGTAAGTCATGGGGGGATACAGAGAAATGCAGAGGCTATTTAAGAGATGCTACAAACATGCACTCATTAAATACTATATTATGCTTTCTTATAATCTGCAACTTGTTTTGCAACGAGTTATATTTTCCTCATTGGTGGACAAACTACCATTGCCTGTCATTTCCTTGACATACAAGTCTCGGTCATTGTCATGGTTTTCGGCCTAGAAGTCCGTGTCCTTGTCCCTGTTTGTAGCATTGTAGTGCCTTGCAGTTATGAGTATAATTCTTCTGTTCTCTGTTATGTACTGAAATACATCGTTTAGACAGTTCTGATATGTCATAAGTGTGATTACTCGACATAATCACGTCTCCTGTGGGCAGACGTTATACCTCTGTTATACAGTATGTGCCATAGCTATGCTGCTGCTGCTTTTTTATCTTGCATCAGTGATGGCTGGCAGTTTTGTATTTGTTTCTGGTCGCTTGTGTATGTTATGATGTTACAAAGTTTGTTACCATTTCAACGGTACAGGAAAACAGTTGTAGCTGTCATTATGAGATCGATAGACAGAGGTTCCAGAATCATGTTATTAAAGTTGGTAGGTGGCAGCACCAGGCAGTTGAGTATGGAGTGAGGTTTGTTTTGACCGTCATGCATTTGTATTTGCAGTTACGAAAGCATGGGTGATCTGTGTGACCGCTTCAACAAAGTTGTGAATGATTGTAAACTGCTGGTAATATTCTTTACATTTTGTTATATCTGCTGTTTTAATGCATTCTTACTGGTGATTAGGCATGTTACAGCATGTACTGTGTTGTGCATATCAATGCTGTTTTTGATCAGTAAAGGGCTAATGCACCCGAGAAAATACAGAAGACTTATCATTCATGTATATGTAATGTATATGTTCTTTGTCTTACATAAACTACATTTCAAACTTTATTGCTGATTGGCATTTTGTCATTACCTTTCTATGTCAGTGCACGTATTGACTGGCAGATTTTACTACCTTTGTTTATTAGTACATTTGTGTCTTAACATCAATAAATGGACAAGTCTCTATATATTATACTATATGCATATTGTTTCTGTCACTTAGGGGAAGAATAAGAACAATGAAAGGAGCAAGTGTCATGCGAGTGTGGAGTTATTAAGACATATCATTCAACAGTGTTACAACCGTGCTGTCATCGACCCTGATAAACTGAACCAGTATGAACCATTTTCACCGGAGGTCTGCAATGCTAAATTTTACAGCACATTATGTAGTCAAGTTTATTTCCACTTCTGCTCTGTGTGTGGCTGGGTATTAGATATTACGAAGTATGATGTAATACACTGTTTCAAAAAAAGTTTATCCTTTTGCTTTTCGCAATAACTAAGTCAGATGTTGACCGGATTCAGTAATATTTGGTGGGAATGTAGCTGAGTAAATTTGCAACAAACTGGTTATTCCTTTCGTTATACGGTAAAACATATGCATGAATATTATGCACAGTAAAACGGTAAAGTTTAGTATGCAATTACATCACACGACACAAGGGAGAACGACGCAACACAAACAAGTGAAGTATCCAAATATCAGATAATCAGCCAGCCTAAATTAGACAAGTTCCAGTTGCAATGTTACAACAGATGTTCGAAGTGACGGCCAAACTTCGATCATCGTCGCTGAAAGTGAAACCCATGTTTACATGAAAGCGTCGTCTGCTACCAGGCAACTCGGCGCATGCATGTTAGGTGCCCATCGAATTAAATAAGTAAGAGAAAAAAGTAAAAGTAATATTACGCCGTGACATTAGCAAAGACCTGTCATGCAAGTAATATGATGCAAGATTTGGTAGTCTAAGCAACTCGTACTGCGATCTCAAAAGCTGTCTGAATCGCGATGTTTCAGTTGTTCCATTATTGAATTTGAAGAAAATTGAATCTCATTTTGAAACTTGAATTAGCGATGCTCAGCGAATAAATCTCACATTTGTTGCATACAGTTTTGTTGCAAATTTTGTCACGTACATTTATGCCAAATATTATTTAAATTGGTAAAAGTGTCATTACAGCAATAAGATTTATCATTGGAGATTATGAAATGCTCATGGATAAATAAAAAGTATGAAGCAAACCACTTTCTGAAGATGTTTCCTGACAGAGAATAGGGTTTTAAAGGGACACTCCGGCGCAGAATTGCATATATATTTTTTGGTCCATCTTGAAAGTATATACTATCAGATATTTTTCTATAGCAAAATTGTTCCTAATTGCG
>Ga0209149_1001798_pt1 | contig 11376 bp, 3 predicted proteins | sample WorMetTyACAVOLI2_FD_187423 | JGI IMG/M metagenome (GOLD analysis project Ga0209149, IMG submission 187423) | Marine gutless worms symbiont microbial communities from Max Planck institute for Marine Microbiology, Germany - Olavius algarvensis... ...
TGAGTGTGTTATTGTAACATGGTGATTTGGGTCTCGTGGTACCAGAGCCTGGTTAACTAGCCATTGTCCTTCAGTGCTATGACACTGTTGGTTGGGTCATATTTCACTGACCCGTAAAATCGTCTCCTAAATGACCTATATTGTGTCGAGTGGGACGTTAAACCCTACTATACCATACCACTGGACGAGCACAGGGCTCGCGTGGGTTCATAAGGAAACAGAAGTGAACATAGATAAGTAAGTAAGTAACAATGTACTGATTAAGGTGACACTATCACGTCAAAGACATTGCAAAGGCACCATACAAAATTAAAAAGGAAAGCAAACAAAAACGACAGAATTGCCGACAGTCAGTAGTCGCGGGCAGTACAATCACGATCGCCTAATCATTGCAGGTTGGTGTGTGGATAGAATCTTGTAGCTAGTTAAGGCCAACTTGAAATCAATACGCTTACGGACTGGGAGCCAGTGGAGATTAGAAAGCTGCGTGCTAGCTGACAAGTGTTCGAGATGACGGCCAGAGAGTACGACCTGAGACAAGGAGTTTTGTGCACACTGTAATACCGATTTACCATACAGGAGAGAGTTTGCGTAGTCAAGACGGGATTGAACTAACAAGGTAGCTAATGTGGTGACCATACAGTCAGATAATGCAGGGCGAACATTGTGCAATGCCCTGGTGTAAAAATGCGTCGATTTACAGTGATGAGACGTGTTGGTTGAGTGTGAGATTAGCATTGAGAGTTACACCCAAGGTTTTAGTGTTATCGGAGAAGGGAATTTGGGAGCCAGCGATAGTAGGTGTAGAAACTAAAGGGAAGTTGCGAAGACGTTGCCGGGTGCCAAATATAATGGACTCTGATTTGCTGCTATTAATTGCAAGGCCGTTATGACAGAACCAGTTATGTAGAACGAACAAGAGGAGAGACGAGTTAAATGTGCGGTTACATCGGCAGTTGTTAAAGCAATGTAAATTTGAGTGTCGTCCGCATACTGCTGAATGCTGGCGTTGAACGACGAAGCAATTGAGCTTATAGGTGAGATGTAGCACGTGAACAGAAGGGGGCCAAGCACTGAGCCCTGTGGTACTCCCGTGTTACAGTGAGTATGTGGAGGTTTAGACTGGCCCACCTGGATGGACTGATGCCTGTTTGAAAGGTAGGACCTGAGCCACGAGTAAGTAAGTAAGTAAGTAATTCTTTATTACAACTTCGACAGACACAAAGTCACAATATCATATCAACACAACATAAAGTCAGTTTATGTTACACAAACCTGCACTAACTCACTACACACAAGAAGACAATGAAAACAAGTGCCAGAAACGCCAGAGCTCTCATTCAGCCTGTCTAACAAGAGATAATGATATCAAATGCTGTGCTCAAGTTGAGAGATACAAGTAATGAAGGTCTACCCTGCTCAGAGAAGCGGTAAATACTGTCTAATGTATGCAGCAGGGCTGTTTCAGTAGAGTAATGGCGCCTATATGCCGACTATGCCGAGCTGAAGTTACCTGAAGCACACACGTGCCTGAAACTTGGACAGGAATAACTTTTCAAGAATCTTAGAAATGTTATTAAGATTGGAATAACGGTGTGTGATGTACTGATGGATGGACATCTTGCAACAGCATAGTCCGCGCTAGGTATAGCATTGAGCGGGGAAAAGCAAGATCATGGATGTTTTGATTGTCGAAAAACTGATATCAGTTTGGTAGTAAGAGTTTAATTAGTTTTTCTCGCAGATTTTCTTGCATTTAAATGTGTTTTTGCTGGAGAAAAGACAAATTTTGTGGAACTCATTAAATTATGTGCCACTTTCCCATTATGCACAAAATTATTAATGGTCGGCCGATTCGGAGATCGGTAAGATCGGCACACATATAAAGATCGGAGAATCTGACGCGTGCACGGTCTGATTCCGATTTGTGTGTGGCCGCCACGTGGCGTGTCAGATTAACGGATGCATTCACAACAGTACTGCTCACGGCGAGCATCTTGCCGCCACAGTAACACGTGCGCGGTGTTGCAAGCAAACGGGTGGGGAAGGGGTGAGGGGCAGGAGTGCAGTTGGTCAGCCGACTTTGCTAATCTTTGCTTCCTATCGTCGGTCGTTTAATGTCTAGTCCGGCCACGTCTGCACAGCGTATGCTAAAAGTAACTAACCCCTCGTATCATGTCTGCTCGCCGTGAACGGTCCACTTTGAAATCGGCCTACCTCTTTGAAGGCACATGTCGCTGCCGCTGCCGCCGTGTACTTGCATGCAATGCAGTCTTCACTTTTTACTCAATTATTAAGTTACCACCAGTCTACCATGCAGGTCCTATAAAGCATTAGATACAGAGCTAGAGGTGATTATGCAGTGGGCAATCGACGAGGCGTGATTCGAGCCGTCAAATCCACCAGCCAACACACCACAGCCGCCGCCAGCGAAGAAGGCACGCGCTGGCCATTTGGACGTGCTCGACACCATACTGGGTGCGCCAGCGCCCACCTCATCCGCATCAGCCGCGTCACTGGTGGATGCTGAATTGTCCGCATATCTGCAGGCCGACGTTATCGGTCGAGCAGAACCGCCGACTAAATGGTGTTGCTGCCAAGTACCCGTTGTTGGCTGCAGAAGCCAAGCACTATCTCAGCGCCTGTAAAAATCGGATCGGAATCAGAGATCGGAAATAAGCTTACATAAAATCGGAAGATCAGAGATCGGCCATTTTACTGAATCGGCCTAACTGTAAAAATTATGCACGCACATATTTGCATAATTCCACTAACCCTGTCCTAGTGGCTTACCATCATACGGAAATTAAGTTTTGAATTTAGTAGTGCATGCCCATATCAGCAAAGTTAGTATGATGAGTAGGAAATTTAACAAATTTGTAACACATTAACTAAGTAAAGTAGTTAATAGTAAAGGCCGATGGTAAAAGAGTGATGTGTGTAAATTCAAGCAGATGCGACAGTCTGGATCGACAAATCAGGAGAACTTGGTGAGTCTTGTGTCGCCAGGCCGATCTACATCTGTGCCATCGTTGAACCGATCTGGTTCGCCTGCTAGCGAGAATCGTTCTAGAAGTTCATCACCGATACAGAAGCGCAGAAGTGGTAGTGCAAATTATTAGTTTCTGTAAATAGGTTGCTTTTAATTGCTGTTTGCTGTACTTGTTAATTGAAACAGCTCACGTCTAAATGCTTTCAATTTTAGTCGTTCTAGGAAAATAATGAAATGTTGATGCAACTGTAAAGCTAGCACAGTTATTTGTGTTCTGTGCTTAAAGTGTGTTAAGTTTTTTGCCAAAATTCATCTGGGAATATGCCTATATTTGACGTGTGAGAAGACAATAGTGCAACCAACATAATTTACGTTCATTTTTTAGTCGTCTGTCCTGAGCTGACTTGTAATACCAGTCTGTCCACATGTGCGTCTGTTCATTTGTCCATCTGTCTCTCTGTCCAGTGTAATCATTTTCGAAACACTAAGGCTCCGAGACTGCTTGGCGGATGATGAAACTTGGCATGTTTATTCTGTAGGTCTTGGGACGAAATTTCCAGACAGCAGAATTATGAATCTCGGCCCCTGGGCCGTGTGGTGCCACCACAAACTTATCCTGGTTGGGAAATAACTTACCCTGAGTGCAGTGCTTATTTATGTTTTACTTGTTATTCAGTCCCAAGCAGAGAATAATAATTACGCACGCCGACGGTAGTCGACCGTGAAGTAGGCAGAGAAGACGGCTGAATATATTGCGACCTAACTTAGTGGGTGTGTGGTTATTAGTTGTCGACCCCTACAATACATCTTTGTTCATTTTGAAGGTTGAAGGTCAGAAAGGTCAGTGCGGGTAACCATCACTGTATAAATGCCCTCCTGTTGTGATGATGATGATAATTCTGCCATCATGGCATTGCCATTGCTAGAGGTCACTTAGTTCATTTCCACCAAGTGGCAACTTTGGCCTCGCGACTGCCTGGAGAAAGGCCACTACTCGAGACGAATGGCGACATATTGTGGACAGGACACAGCAATGCTCCAGCGGAGTATGCTCTGAAAGAAGAAGAAGAAGTGGCTACTGAATGTTAGACTGTGCCAGCTGACAGACTGTTAAGTTGGAATGCTGGCGACTCTGTATGCTGCTGTCGTCTGCACACTTTAATTGCCATTTGTTATTAGTCATCTCAAAATCTGATACTGATTTACTAAACCACTGAGAGTAGAAGGCTGAGTTATCCTAGACAGCCTGGTGCTTAAGGCTGTATATTACAGTGTCTGTGTGATAAACATAAATGTTGCATTTTGCGTTGAAATTGGTTGATTTGCTTTCAGTATATCATGGTGACATATTTGGTAACATATGCTAAAAAGGATTGTCTAACATAACACTGCCATGGGTGTCTTAGAATATTTATCTTAAACAGAAGGTGTAACGAAGTCATGTATCTATGTTATTGCAAATTTTCATTTGACTTAAAAATGCTTTGTTGAGCAGTTATTATTTTGTATGGTTAGTAAAAAAAATGTGGCTGATTTTTCTTGCCAGGAAAAAAGACGACGCCTGCTGCAGAAAAACGGCAGAAAGCAACCACTCCACAACGATTGATGTCTACTCCACCAAGATCTGAAGTGATTTTGACCTATTCTTCTCCCATAGTAACTCAGACCAAGAAAACTCCGTTGTCTCAGATAGCACATAATTCAGCAGACTCCAGAGATAAAGGACAAGCCGCACTGAGTGCTAGGCGTACTGCAGTCACCAAATATGATATGTCGGCAAGTCCAACTCGTGTACTGAGTGGTTTAGCCTCCAAGTCTCTTCAGTCAGCCAGTCCTGGACGTGTTCCTAGTACTCCAGCGTCCCAGAAAAGCATAGGAGGAACCAGTAGAACAGCATCATCAAAAGCAGGTATATCCGCCAGCCCAGGCCTTGTTGTGGGTGGTTCAGCTGCCAAGCGTCGTCAGTCGGCCAGTCCTGGTCGTAATCGTCAGCAGTTAGCCAGTTCTCGTCATGGTGTTGGTACTCTCAAAGCACAGACAACAGCTGGTGGAACACTGGAAACTTTAGCAACTAAACCAACTGTGTCAGCAAGCCCAGGCAGTGTACCAAAAGGTCCATCTACCATACGTCATCATTCTGCCAGTCCTGGACAAGTTGTGAATACTCCAGTGACTCAGAGATCGAGACTTGAACCTACTTCACGTACTCCTATGACTAAACCAAGTACACTGACGAGTCCAAGCCGTGTGACGAATACTTCAGCGGCTAAACGTCCTCAGTCAGCCAGTCCAGGGCGTGTTCCTAGTACTGTTGTGGCTCAAAGAGGAACTGTGCTTGCTTCAGCTATCAAACCAAGTGCATCAGCTGCAAGCTCAGCCACCAAACATCAAAAGTCAGCCACGCCAGGACGTTATACCAGTACTCCAGGAACTCAAGTTAGTACCAGTAATGCGTCACAGACTCCAATGATGAAACCAAGTACAGCGGCAAGCCCTGGTCGTGTTGTAAGCGTTTCAGCTGCCAAATGTCGCAAATCAGGACGTGTTCCTGGTACTCCAGGAACTAAGACAAGTGACAGCGGTGCTTCAGAAACTCCAGCAATGAAAGCAGGTACGCCATCAAGCTCAGGCCGTGTTGTGAGTGGTTCTGTTGCCAAACGTCAAAAGCCAACCACTCCAGGACGTGTTCCGAGTACTCCAGGATCTCGGACAAGTACTGGTGGTGTGTCACAAACTCCAACGAAGAAACCAGGTATGGCAGCAAGCCCTGGTCGGGTAGTGAGTGTATCAGTTGGCAAACGTCGCAAATCAGCAAGTCTGGGGCGTGTGCCCGGTACTCCAGGATCTAAGACAAGTAGTGACAGTGCTTCAGAAACTCCGGCAATGAAACCAAGTAAGTCAGCAAGCCCTAGCCGATCATTGAGTGTTTCTGCTGCCAAACGTCAAAAGTCATTTAGTCCAGCAAATGTTCCCAGTACTCCAGGAACTGAAGCAAGTACTGGTACAACAAAACCAAGTACAGCAGCAAGCCCTGGCCAGGTTGTTAGTGTATCAGCCACCAGACATCGCAAGTCAGCAAATCTGGGGCGTATTCCGGCTACTCCGGGAACTCAGACAAGTACTGACGGTGCTTCAGAAACTCCACAGGCTGTGAGTGCTTCAGCCACCAAACGTCGCAAGTCCGCCACTCCGGGGCGTGTTCCCAGTACTCCAGGAACTCACACAAATAGTGATGATATGTCACAAACTCCAACGACAAAATCAAGTACAGCAGAGAGCCCCGGTCAGGTTTTGACGGTATCAGCTGCCAAACGTCACAAATCAGCAAGCCCAGGGCGTGTTCCTACTATGCCAGGAAGTGAGACAAGCACTGATGGTGCTTCAGAAACTCCGACAATGAAACCATCAAGCCCTGGCCGGGTTGTGACTGTGTCAGCCACCAAACGTCTCAAATCAGCAAGTCCAGGGCGTGTTCCTGCTACTCCAGGAACTAAGTCAGCAAGCCCGGGCCGGATTGTGAGTGCTTCAGCTACCAAACTTCACAAATCAGCAAGTCCGGGGCGTGTTACTCCACAAACTAAGTCAGCAAGCCCTGGCCATGTTGTGAGTCTTTCTGCTGCCAAACGTCAAAAGCCACCCACTCTGGGACATGTTCCTAATACTCCAGGAACTGAAACAATTACTGACAGTGCATCACAAACTCCAGTGACAAAACCAAGTACAGTAGCAAGCCCTGGTCGGGTTGTGAGTGTTTCAGCCACCAAACGACTCAAATCAGCAAGTCCTGGATGTGTTCGTGCTACTCCAGGAACTAAGTCAGCAAGCCCTGGCCGAATTGTGAGTGTATCAGCTACCAAACATAAGAAATCAGCAAGTCCAGGGCGTGTTCCTGCTACTCCAGGAACTAAGACAACTCCTGATGGTGTTTCAGAAACTCCAACAATGAAACCAAGTAAGTCAGCAAGCCCTGGCCGGACTGCGAGTGTTTCATCTGCCAAACGTCAAAAATCGGCAAGTCGTGGACGCATTGCCACTACTCCAGGAACTCAGAAAAGTACTGTTGATCTGTCAGAAATGCCAGTCATCAAACCAACTGCATCGGCAAGTCCGGCCAGAGTTGTGAGTGGTTCATCTGCCAAACGTCAAAAATCGGCAAGTCGAGGACGCATTGCCACTACTCCAGGAACTCAGAAAAGTACTGTTGATCTGTCAGAAATGCCAGTCATCAAACCAACTGCATCGGCAAGTCCGGCCAGAGTTGTGAGTGGTTCATCTGCTAAACGCCAAAAATCGGTCAGTCCGGTACGTGTTACTGGTACTCCAATAAGTCAGAAGTCAAGTGGTCGTCGATCCTTGCACACTACGATAACCACACCGAGTGAATTGCCCAGCACAGGTCAGCAAACAGCCAGTAGTGTTTCAAGCACTCCGGTCAACGAGCCAAGTACACCAGCAAGCCTAGGTCAGCAACACAGGTCGTTAGCCAAACATCGTGTTGGTACTCCTTCAACTTCGAAAACAACTACTCGTCGTGCATCCAAAACTCCTGTGACCACACCTACAAAGCCAAGTCCGCGACCCAGTGGTTCAGCAACCAAACGTCATGAATCAGCAAGTCCTGGACGTGCTGTTGCGACTGCAGTATGTGACACAGATAATAGCTATATTCCAGTAAGCCCTGGTCAGCAGCGCAGAGGTTCAGTGGCTAGACGTCGTAAATCAGCCAGTCCTGGGCATGCTGTTAGTACTGCAGCAGCTGAGACAGGCACTGTTGATGCTTCAGGAACTCTGAAGTCCCGAGGTTCACTCGCCAAACGCCGTAATCCGGCCAGTCCTACACATACTGCCAGTACTGCAGTTATTCAGAAATCAAGTGACAGTTCAGAGTCTGACACGCCTAAAAATGCCAAACAAGGAGCTGTGTCACCACTTCCTTCATCTTCCAAACTGTCTACCAAAAGAGGTGTCAAACGATCTGGTGATCCACTGGAAGAACCTCCACATAAGCAGCTTGGTGTGTCATTTGGACCAGATGTGAGCCCAGAGCTCTTTGATCACAGATTACCACCAATCACACCAGTTAAGCGTGGGGCTACCCCAAAACGTGTACCAGCTGTGTCCAGTGCACTGAAGCCTGCTTTGAAAGGCAGACATTCTACAGCTGGAACTATAGTAGTGATGGAGACTGAATATGCTGCAGCTTCATTTGATTCAGCCAAGGCTACCAAGTCAGCAAAGCGTCGCTCTAAGTCTGCAGAGCGTAGTCTTATCTTGGAATCAAATGTAGAAGTGATAGCTGCCAAAACAGTGGAGCCTGTTGTGAAAGGTAGACGTTCTGCTCCTAGAGTGTCAGTGGCAGAAGAGGCCAATGATGCTGCAGTTTTAGTCGATTCCACTCCAACCCCTAAGTCGTCAAAGTGTCGCTCAGCATCTGCAGCTCGTAGCTCAGTGGTGTCAGAACCAGATGTCGAAGAAACAGTGCCATCTTCACCAAAGTCTGTTTCAAAAGGTAGACATTCTTCTGCTCAAATGTCAGTAGTAGAAAAGACCAGGGATGTGGAAGTTTCACCAAAGGCTGCAAAGCGTCGTTCGCAGTCTGCAGAACGTGGTAGCAAGATATTGGAAACAGATGTCAAAAAGAAGGATGCCAAGAAAAGATCAAAGTCTCTTTCTGCTGTTGATGATCAAGAGCCTGATGCTGAGCATATGATGCAGAAGGACACTTCCTCGAAGAGATCACGATCAGTGATAGGAAGCAAAGATGCCATGGCTGGTGGAGATAATCTTGAGACTAAAACTGGTAAGAAGTCTCCAGTAAAAGTACCAGCTACAGGTCGTGACCAACTAACTGCTGCTTCTCCAGAAAAAAGGACTCCAGAAAAACAGTTTCGTTATAGATCTCCATCGTTGGAGACTGGCAGCGTCAAGGTTAAAGGTAATAAGAAGATTGCCATACCGTCTACTAAACGTGCTCGATCACTTTCTCCTGTGAAGTTTGCAGCAGAAAGTCGTGATCATTCAACTACTGTGTCTTCAGAGAGAGTTAAAAGAACTCCACAGAAGCCATTCCGATATCGGTCTCCAACACTGGAAACTGGCAGCATCAAGGTGAAAGGTAGTAAGAAGATTGCCATATCATCTGCTAAACGTGCTCGATCGCTTTCTTTGGAAATTCCAGTTCCAAGCATACAATTAAGTAAGACTAATGACTCTAGAATTGGTGCGATGGAAAAGTCGACTGTAACTGAGGTTGAGTCACTGCCGGCAAGCTCCAAGCGTGCGAGATCGCCTCAGGTCATGCAGTCAACTCCTGCAGTTGTGACAGAACTTACTCCTACAACACTGTTTGGAAGTAAACAAAAGTCAGGCGTAGCAGTGAGATCAAAGGTTTTGACCACACCAGTATCTGCAAAGAAGAGAATTTCTCTTACTGCTAGTGGACAGAAGAAACTAAGTAAGAAAATGAACTCACCTCGTTCAGATGTGGGTGAGATTACAGCAGCAAGTGGTAAGAAGAAAAAGTCTGGTGGTGCATTGGATACTGTTCAGAAATCAGCAGAGACCACAACCTTGGCCAGAGCAATGACACCAGCTAAGATGGTTGCAATGCGAGCAGTATTCGGTCGAGAGATGACTCCTAAACTGAATGTGCCAAATGATGTTAGCCCTTCCAACTTCGCAAGGTCCAACATAGCAACATCTTCTAAGAAGACTGATGTACAAACCGTGAAATCTAGCCAAAAGAGTGCTGCAAAACGAAGCACGGCCAAGGTGTTGTCGTCGAAGAAGTCTGCCAGAAAGTCGTCAACAAAGAAAGTCTTGTGGTCCGAAGTTGTGAGGCGGGCAACTACCACTCAGAAGTCAGGACCAAAGATCATAAAACCAGTTATTGCGAAGGCGCAGAAAATGAAGGCTGCTGCAACAGCTGTAGTAAGTATTGCCGTATGTCGCTGTTAATGTCACACTTTGTTGCATTTAGTTTTATTGTCATAATTATTGGCAGATGCCCAACATAATTCAGTACAGTATGACATTACTATTCTGCTTCCTCTTTATGTCAAGTAAGTTTTAATACTGAACTTATAATCTTTTGCTGGTTGTACCGAATTTTTATTAGGCCTACATAATTTAATTGTGCAATTAGAGGCAGCATAATAGCATATATGTTAATGATAATTTATTACTCGCCCAATTGGTGTGTGCATACTGTTTTTTGAACGCAACCGGTGTGGGTCCTGTGGCTCGCTCTGTCTAACCATGGGTCTGTCTGAGGGTTGTCTGTCAAAATGTTTCAGTGTACATCAAGCCAGTCACGCCAAAGTTGGTAAGTAGGTGGACTGTGCCGACAAAGATAAACGGTCCTTTAATGGGACGTGGGAAGAGTCACATCGCCTAGTTTTTTTTAAATTTGGGGTGTTAGCTAACAAAAGATAAATTGGCCCTTAAGGGGGTGTGGGCAGGGTCACATAACCCACATTTTAAAATTTTGGACCCTCTCCTGGTCTCTGGAGTGTGTGAAAACAGACATGTAAAAGTTGGTACATAGGTAGATCATGGCAAGTGCTGGCAAATGAAAGATGAGCTTTCCTTGGTTTTTTTCGTGGTTTTGTGCATGGTTCTGTGATTCTGTTCATCTCGAATTGCCATATACACATTTCGAGGCGTGTGTTCCCTTGCTGTGCCACACATTGCAGTTTTTCGTGTTTTACATTGTATTGGTGGTAAAAAATGTTACATTCAAGCAGAACATATACGTTGTATGCATGGTTTAAATACATATTATAACACATTTTGACAAAGTTTTGTGGGGAAAGTAGACATGTTTAGAAGTGGCCGTGTGTAGAGTTGTGCATTTTAAAAATGCTTGAATGCATAGTGCTGTGCATTAAAAAGAAAAAAATGACTCATTGAGCTGTGAAATGTGCTAGGTGTTTATCGCAGTTTGCGTGCCGTGTATTTCTAATTGTGTTGCAGTGTAAGACTTACTCATTTTTGGCATATTTATGGTGCTTAATGTGCGGAAAATAATTGTACATATCTGCTGTTTTAGGATTTATTTTTAATAAATGTGGTCGATGTGTTTACTTGTCCATCTTGTACTGACAGAAATGGTAGTGCTACCTATTGCACTTAGACAAATCCGTAGTGTCCGCAGGTCTCTTCCCACGCTATCGCTCGTTATAGCGCTGGTGCTGACGCGTCTTGATTGCGGCAACGCGGTGCTCGCGGGGCTGCCTGCACGACAGCTGAATCGCCTACAGTCCGTTCTTCATGCAGCTGCACGACTAATCTATAGAGCACGGAAGTTTGATCATGTCACGCCTCTGCTCCGGGAACTCCACTGGCTGTCAGTTCCTGAACGGATTACTTTTAAGCTGGCCACA
>Ga0209149_1001799_pt1 | contig 11374 bp, 4 predicted proteins | sample WorMetTyACAVOLI2_FD_187423 | JGI IMG/M metagenome (GOLD analysis project Ga0209149, IMG submission 187423) | Marine gutless worms symbiont microbial communities from Max Planck institute for Marine Microbiology, Germany - Olavius algarvensis... ...
CCTGGTTAACTAGCCATTGTCCTTCAGTGCTATGACACTGTTGGTTGGGTCATATTTCACTGACCCGTAAAATCGTCTCCGAATATGACCTATATTGTGTCGAGTGGGACGTTAAACCCTACTATACTATACTATACTATACTTAAGACCTCACATGGTCATATGATGTCTCCACTGCCACATTCTGTTGCCACCAAAAAACAGTAGCTTGCATGCATTTTACAATACCATAAATATTTGTGGAGATTATAATCTTGGTCAGAGTTTAAAACCGGAAACAGTATTATATAGATAGTTGTTTTTCAAACAGATGGCGAGGCTTTGCCAGTCACAGTTTGACATGTACAATAGCCAGCTGTATGATAAGTATATGCAATTCATTTTTTAAATTACGAAAAATTTAATGAATTACTGCAGTTATTGTTTTCAAAGTATCAGCATGAAAATCACATCGCAGTGATGTCACTATTTTTTCTCTTTAAAAAGAATTCTCTCGTAGCTTCAGAAAAAATGCTCAATAATCTGCATGTTGCATCATTCAGATTTACCATGCATAGCTTTCACATTATCTGTACCAAAATAAAACTTAACGAATGTGCATCAATGTAAATGTTCAAAAGTCACACAAGCTGTTACAAAATTGTCTTAAATCGTAGCTGCATTATTAGCAAGAAGTCTGAGGGGGTTACTTTTTTGGTGTGCCCTGTATAGTGTATACTAACATTTTATGTGATATATGTTCACTGTGTGATGGCATGATGCTACATAGAAACATGGTCTACTGCTACCTGTAAGTCTCCAGCAGTGTATATCCTAGTATATATCCTGCCATATGCTACATGTAAATGTTACAGTGGAGTGTCGTGGATGTTCTAAATGTATTTGCTTGTAGTAGTATTTTTTTCATTTTGTTATGGAGACATTATTTCATTATAATCTACCATTGTTATTAAGCACCTGATACTAATTTACTAATCCGCCAATGTTAACTAGATTAGCTACAGAAAGGTACAAAACGGCATGATGATGTAGTCAGAACTGTCTTTATTAAAATAACAGTGGCGCGGTGGCTTAGTGGTAGGGCGTCGGACTTGCGATCTAAGAGTTGCGGGTTCGAGGCCCAGTCGCGACGCTGCTGCGCAACAACCTTAGGCAAGTTGTTCACACCCTACTGCCTCTGTCACCATGCAGTATAATTTGGTACCAGCGAAAGCTGGGAAGTAAACAGGCATATCGTGTGGTGCACCAACCCGTATCACGTGGTTTCGCAGTGTTCGCTGATGCCTGGCTGTCGGGTTGGCTTGCAGAGATCAGCGCCGACTTACGGGAAACGGTAGCGCATTAGAGTTGGTGCTTCACGACGATGCGCTATACAAATCCACGTACTTTACTTTTACTTTTACTTTAACAGTCGAGATTCGCACCGGCTTTTGTTACTAACCTGCGCCTACAGAATTGCTTTGGAATCTGGTTGCATACTATGTAGTCTCGTTGTTTTACTCTCAGTATTTCATGAATGTGGCCGCGTTTCTGTGTATATTGATTGCTGTCTGGTTGAGAATTTACCACGTGGCAGATCTGTTACGTAAATATCACCCAGTGTTTATGTACAGGGCTAGTATGTTGCTATTAGTGTATTTATTAGAAATGTAATGTCTGTGTGCTCTTTGAGAGAATCTGTTAAATATTATTTTTGTACAATGTGTTCTATTTGCTACAATACAGTACTGCATAATCTGTATTAACTTTGTGTTATACAGCTTTGTGTTTCTTGACTACATAGTAATACATTTTCTGACTTCGTCTTTTTACCACCATTTTTGTAACTACAGCAGTATTCCGTTGTTGTAATTAATGACGTTTGTGTAGTTTTTATTGCCATCCGGATTTGCTTTATCAACAAGTATACTGTTAACAGTATGTGTGTTCTCATATTCTTAGTATTAGACGAGATGCTACCACGTTCTCAGAACAAACAGCTAAGCAACAGCAGATATTGCTAATTTATTTGGTAACCTAGTTTTGTCTCCTGCCTCTCAACATGTTGTCTGGAGTGAGTTAACTTCTTAAAACCCTCCCACTGAAGTGTGGTCAGTTGATCGCGCTGCAACAGGCAATAGCACAACAGTCATTAAATTAGTACATTATAGCATAGTCTGTCGTGGTATAAAACACAAGTGTATGACATTTCCCCCCTCAGACAATTCCCCGTACTTTTTTACATAGTGCAGGACATTTCTCCCCCACCACCACCGCCGTGCACCATTCTATATAAAGCGATCTACCGCAGTTGAAAAGTGGTACTAACCCGCATTCCTGACGCTAACCGACCGACGAAGTGGGGTCCTGACCCTTACTGACCCAAGACGCGGGTGCTGACCCTAACCGACCAACGAGGAGGGGAATTTTGACACTAACCCATATTCCTCACCCTAACTGCTATCAATTTTGTACACGTTAACAGTAGATCACTTTATGTAGATTGGCGCATGGTGGTGGTTGTAGGGGGGGGGGTAAATGTCCTACACCGTGTAAAAATGGAGGGGGAATTGTCCGGGGGGACATGTCCAGGGGGAAATATCCGGATTCCCAAAACACTCGTCACTCGTGTATCAGGTCCTGACTGTAGTATGACCTATACATAACCAACAGTTACATTACAACGTGTTAATTACGTTCCTTGCTTACGAAGTTAACTTGTAACATTGCAACGTAAAGTTGCCTATGATGACGTGTAACAAATATACACTGTGGGCCACAAAAAATGTGCCACTTTCAGTTTTACGATAACTTTGAGAAATGTAGACGAGAAAATTTTATAATCACTGTTGCATTCCGCAGTGAACTGCGGAGAAAGGTTGACTTGAATCTACCGCCAGGTCTGTTGCACAGCACCCTGCGAAATTTGAGTTTCCAACTGTACAGCTTTTCGTCCATATTAGTAATATCAGCTCAGCGTTATATCGTTAGACGTGAATTTCAGTTTAAGATGGTAAACCAGCAGGCATTTGTGCTTTATGAATTTATTTTATTAGTTTTATAGTTTTAAACCCCCGCCGCAAAGCGTTGTCTTCACGCGATGGCGATGTCCTTCTGTTCGTTTGTTTGTTCGTGTGTCTGTCGTCAAACTAAACAGTTTAGAGCTAACGTCTCTATTGACGACCAAGTCCTGCATGGGCTTTTCAAAGAACCAATTCTTGGACCCCTAGGATGACCGTGACCGACAGCAAACCTCGCGTCCAGTGATGGCGACGGCCGCTTATCATGTCGACCTATCGGGGCGACCCTTACTTTATGCATACTGCTGACGTTCTTATGGCATCACTGCGACATTCGACGACGGCGCCGGATAGCGGTAGCATGGAGCAGCTTTTATTTATAGTGACGTAAGCGGTAAGTAAGTAAGCGCTTGGCACAACTGTGACAACATTGAACAACACCTCGTCGACGAGTCCGTTTAACAGTGGCGTGGATACCTGAACGATGTCGGCGACTGTTAAGGGGTGTTTATAGCGACACAACTCAACTCAACTGAACTCAAGTTACTCAACTCGACAGCGTGAACAACAGTTGACTCAGTTTGTAGGTCGTGACGTCATAAACAAAAACACGACTGACGCTGCTCAACTGGGTTAGTTGAGTTCAGTTGAGTTGTGTCGCTATAAACACCCCTTTAGATTCTATGCTGGCATAGTTCTAGACTCGGTACTACAAGCAGCGCTGGTCATCCGTACAAACGAATTAGACTGCAGGTGCAGCGTCGCGACGTCGTGACGCGCCGCCGGCGCTGACCATTTCGGCGACGCCAGCCTCGCAGTGATGGGCACGATTGCAATTTTTAAGTCGCGAATTAAACACATTTGGCAATTCGATTTGAAGTGTAATTATTCGATTTGAAACATAGCAATTCAATTAGCTATTTGTTTTGAAAATTTCCCTATTCTATTTGAAAAATCGTTAACTATAAGGCAGAACTAACAGGGATTTCAAGTAGCTGTATTTAAAAAAAATATCAACAGATTAAATAAACGAAATTGTTATCAAGATTTATTCATTTAATTTTTAATGAAGCACTTAAAGTTAAGATGCGGGCGAAGAGGCTACGCCTATGCCCTTAGTTTTTCGTTTATTATGTTTATGTTTATGTTGCTGATTCGAAACAAGTCACGTGACTCTGTCATTCGCATGCATTGCAGTGCTGAGTTGCTGAAACTGACTGTGATTGACACGGTCATCATTATATTTTTGTTTCGCATTTTTTTTGTTAATTCCGTGTGGTAGACTAAGCTGGATACCCGTAAGCTTTTTACTGCACGTTAAATACACATTACCGTATCGTATCGTATCGTATCGTTTAGTACAACTACAAAGTTCGTGTGTGATTCTGACGACGACGAACAACTGGACAAGTGCGTGGAATATCGCTGTGTCGACGTTTCGATGAAGAACTATTTCCGTGAGAAATTTGCGATTTGCCCATCACTACAGCCCCGTGGCATTTGTTCGCGTGCCGTCTTTGATCACGTCGCTGGCGTCGTCGTTGCCGACACGACGTGACGACGATCGTCCATTGTCGTGCGTCGAGTGTCGTTGACTGGCGGGGCACGCGGCCTCGAGTTCGGTCTGTTTCCGACGCTGGTTCTTCGAGACTCCAGCATGTAACAGCTACTGTGTGATGAGCGATGACAACGACGAGATATGAAGGCGCGATGGCTACACGACTTATTGCAGTTCTCGTTATCTGCTGTGACCAGTTAGCAATACAGGTCAACGCTGACCCAGTCGCACGTGAGTTGAACGTCTGAAATACGAACCCAATCAGACGTGTCGTCGAAGCACTAGCACTTGCACAGTGTACAGGGCGGTTGAAAATAATAAATGAAACCCTAGCAGAAAAAACGTCGATAACTCCGTTGCGAGTAAGGGATCGTGTGAGATCATCGCGATGGTGCTTGAACGCTGCTCAGAGCGACTGTGAAAGCGCTTTTAGAGTTCCTGTGATGATATTACTCTAGACTCGATGTTAACCCTTTAGAAGTCCAGAGGCAATTATATATGTACCACATCAAGTAATATGAAGTTGGTACACTGGCCGTTGATGGGTGGGCTGTTACATTTGGTACAGTAAGGAGGGGCCTGGGCGGGGCCGCAGCCCGCCCAGGCCCCTCCTCGCTGTACCAAATGCAACATTCCACCCATCAACGTGTACCAATCACCGTATTGCTGTATAATGTATATACGTATGCTCTGCGGTTTTAATGAGGCCATAAAGGGTTAACTGGCCCTGGCGACGGCTAGCAAGGTACTGTGTTCGGTCCCCTGTGTTCGTTACGATGTTTGTAATGTTGTTTGTGAGTAAGCATGTTTGATTCTTATAGTACTATTGTATGAAAACAGTTACAGCTATCATTGTAAAGCGTTGAGAATAGACGGCAATGGCTGCAGGATCATGACGTTAGGTGGCAGCACCCTGCAGTGGGGCGCGAGGCGAAATTTGCTATACGTGACTCCACTTGTTAAGCCGCCGCTCGTGACAGCAAGACTGCGAGAGCGGCTTAGTGCATCGGTGCTGTCCATCTGTTCGTTTGTTTTTTGTTAGTTTGTCTGTATGTCGCCAAAATGCAAAAAACGCTGTTATTTTCAAAAACAGCAATTTAAAGCTATGTTCTGTATTGACGACCTATAGGAAGTCGTACATGAGCTTTTAAAAGAACCCATTACGGGACCCATAAAATCCAAGATCCGCCATCTTAGATGTTGACGCCAAAATGCAAAAACGCGACTTTCTGGAAATCTAAGCAATTTTAGAGCTATGGTATCCAATGTCGACCTATAGGAAGTTATGTAATTGGGCTTTTCAAAGAACCCATTGTTGGATCCCTAAAGTCTAAGATGGCTGAGATCCGCCATCTTGCAAATTGACATGACGTCATTTTTTTCTGCCGACGGTGTTCCGATTTGGATAAAATTTCCGACACTGGTGCAGCATAACATGTCGACTGCGGTGATGTGATCGAAATCGAAACCAGATGTAGAATTCCAATATAGCGGACGTTTGGGCGAATTCAATGGCATGTCATTTCAGAGCCACGTATCACACTGCAGGGTGCTGCCACTTGGTGAATTCAGTGTCACGATTCCAGGGCCACATCCCACATTACAGGGTTCAGTCACCTGGCGAAATCAATGTCATGATCGTGCCACATTGCAGGGTGTAAGAATTCCATCTGCCATATTGAAAATCGTTTTTCGCCATATTTTATTTTATTTTTAATGCAGTTTTAAGGCTTTGACGCGCGGCGGCTTTCGTATCGTCTCCGATACACTTGTTTTAGATGCTTTTTAGGCGAACTACGTTACATTCGCCTTATGGCATGAACGGTCCGTCTGGCGTCTGTCTGTCTGTAACGTTGTTGCGCTGTTGCGCCCTACTCAGACGGTTGAACGTTTCGGCAATATGTTTGCACCATCTAATAGATTAGGGAATCGCACAGTTTGTATTAAAATTTTGTAAAAAAAGTTCGAAGGGGTTTTTAGGTGACCGTACAAGTTAAATGAAAGGGGTGTGAAAATTGGCGTTTTCTGACATATATCTCGTTTTATTTCGAAAACGGTACAAGATACGGCCATACTTACAATACAAGACGAATAGGAACTCGTACGCCATCTATCGAATGGTGCCATTTTCAATGACCTTGAGTGACCCCTAACCTAGATTTCAAGGTCATTGTATTACTGAACGTCAAATAATTCGAAAATAGTGCAAGATATGTAAAGCTGCAAGTTACAATGGCAGACCAATAGTAAGTCGTATATAATCAATCGATCGGCGCAGTTTTAAATGACCTTGAACGACCCATAGCCCAAATTTCAAGGTGACGCCAATATTAGACGACAAAGTTGTGATGAGATACGCAAACGTTACCGTGAAATTGAGTATGAGGGGTGGCAAAGTCTTACAACGATGGCGTGGCTCAGGCGGTAACTGGAATTTGCAAGTAACGTTCGCCTATCTCATCTACTGATAAGTGTTTTGTCTGATGTTGTCACGCACTAGTAATGTTTGTTGTTCTGTATGGCAGCATACTAGCTATGTAGCTTATACTTCGTTGTGTCGTTAGTATTGTAGTGTTATTTCTGTATACAGCGTGTATAGAGCATAGCAACGACGTCCGGTCTGTGGCGGGTCTGTTCGTGGCGGACACTGTTAACAGGTGCGCGTTTCACTGGTGCATCGCCGGACGCTGGTTACAGACTGAGCCGTTCATCTGTCCCGGTGGCACAGCCGTGAGACGAGGATATGTTGGTACGGCTAATCCATGCTCAGCAGACGCCCCTGGCGCCATCCTCTGCCAAGCCAGTATGTGTAGCTCCATATAAATTTGGCGTCATGAATCGTGAGTACAGTGCTAAATCAACGGACGCTCAAAAGCGAATATAAGCTATTATAAATGTGTTTAGGGGTGTAATATGTGGTATAATATGTGGTAAGGTCTAACATTAGGCCCTAAATATGGGACGGACTCTGATTCCAGCAAGTAGACCTGAGCCGAAGCAGCTGCCACGGAAGGGCATATGGGCGTAAACGGGGACACGGGTATGTGCCTCCAATACCCGGGACCACGGCAGTGAGAGGCGGGGACCCCCTCCCGTACGGTACCCATTTTGCTCCCCACCCAGATGTTGTAACCCATTCCATCAACATTTTCTCCAACTTTACAAGGCAATGCCGAAGGGCACTGTTAGCAGTAGCACTACGGATCTATCAGTTTAACCACTGCTTCGTCTACGTGCAGATGACGTAACGCTCGTGGACGTGGAATAGAATTTTTTTGTCACTGTGTAAACGAAAGAGCCCTGTGGCTTATGTATCTTTCACAACAAAACAGTTCTGCGGCAACGATGTTTAGACGCACGATCGACGTCAGTGACTCTCGCGCGACCACTACACAATCGTCCCGGCGAATTGCACGTCGATGGTTTCCCGTTGAGTCATCACCCCGCCTCATTGACGTGGAACATCGTTGACATGGCAACGGAACAGCGCCCTCAGCAGCAGCAGCAGCACGCTGTGAGTGTCAAGTCGGCGCCGTGGCAGCCGCTGCAGTACGCACGCAACGTAAACGTCGGTCATCGCCACTACATCGGTGAGCTGTCGTGATGGTATTACGCATCTGACGAGTAACCGTATCGGTATCGTTCTCTGTAGTGCGCACTCTACGTGATAGTCGATTCAAGCTTGTACGCTGGGTTAGCACTTTTTCTGGATAACCTGCAATCGTGCAAACAACGTTGGGGAATTCTGAAAAAAAGTCATGGAAAAGTCAGGAATTTTTCTGTCCGGAAAATTTATTTACTCAGCGAAATTTTGTCGTAACACAACTTTTACAATGTGCTTGTAAAACTTTACTATCGAATCATATAAAGGCCCAATTCAACACTAGATCCAACTTTATTTTTAGAAGCAAAAAAATAAAGATTGTAACTGATACACACTACGTGCCTCTAAATAATTACGTGATTGTATATATCGCCTTTGAAAACTGAGCATAGGCCTAGTTCAAAGAAAGCTCGATGATATGATTTGATGCATCCACCAGGCCAGACTGGCTGATAGAGGCATTATGTTCTCGAATAGTCACTCCGTTTGTCCGTCCGTCCGTCCGTCCGTCCGCTCGTTCGTCCGTTACCAAACTTGTGAATGTGAACTCGCTATTTTGAAAATGAATGAACCAATTGTGATGTAAATTGGCACAAGTGGTCCATGGGAAAGGGCATTAAACATTCAACTTTAGGGGTCAGGAGGTCAAAGGTCAAGGTCACATAAACCCAGAGATAGATTTAAAGTCCTGGCGGAGGCATCATTCTCGACCCCCTTGAGTCGAGTACGTTTTCTAGTTTGATTTTAACTTTAATGAAAGTTTACTAATACAGTTATATGCATACTACATTTTATTTTATTCGCCGTCTGCTTTGATCAACAACACACAGAAACAAACGGTTAGTTAGTCACAACAACACTGCTGGTCAAGACTATCATCATAACTTGACGACTGTCATAACTTGAAGCGCTGATTTAGACCGCTACTATAGACGACGTTTCACCTCTCTAAACACATTTCGGTTTATATTTAGCCGGTCTATAATCCATGCTTACCACAGGCCACAGGTTAGTCCTGATCCTCCATGGTCTCCCTTTGGAGAATGGTGGAGTTGATATTACAGGACGGATCCCCTTCTGCCAACCAACCATGTCATAGCACTGAAAACGGCGTTCTCTTTATCTTAGTAATTAGAATACTGAGATTATTCATTGATATCGCAAAAATTGATGTTAATTTGCAAACTGGTGTGTTTCTGGTCCGGCAGCTAAAGCGTACGTGGCACGGAACGTTCGTATCAATGGCGGTGAACCGGTGCAGTCCGCCCGCACTCTGCCACGCTGCTGGAAAGCCTGCCTGTCTCGAGCTGCGTGCAGTGGTTTCGACTTCGACACGTCGCCTGAAGCGTCGCCCGGTGACACAAAATGCTTTCTGCACGGGCAGCAGTCGATCTGCAGCCAATACGAATACGTGCCCGGTTTCGACAACTATCGCTTCCATATGTGCGGTGCGATTTGTAAAATAATGCGAAATTTAAAGCCAGTTTTTGAGATAACATGGGCTAGCGGATTATTAACAAGAAGTGTGGCCGCCGGGTTCGGCTGACACGGTATGACCCCGCCGGCCTCTAATGACACAGGTACAGCATTGAGCCAAGACGGCTCAGACTGATCACGTGACCTTGCGACCTTGACCTATGACGTTGGAGGTCTTGCGTTTGTGGCTGATGCGGGTCGTTGTCCTCCATCTGTATACCAAGTTTGAAGTTCGTAGACCTTGCCGTTAGGAAGATATGGCATACGATGTGTGTCAGCATTAATGGGCCTGGCGACCTTGATCTTTGACCTTTTGACCTTGAAACTGGTGTGCGAGTCGCATCAAAGGTTGGGAACCTTCCTTCCAAATTTGGGCACGCTAGGTCTTTTGGTTCTCGAATTATTCGCTATGTACGCGACCGTCGGACAGACGTACGGACAGACAAAAGCAACGCTTATTGCCTTTTTCCCTACGGGCGGGGCATAATAACTTATAGCCTACGAGTGTGTATTATCAGAGATATTCAAGAATTTGTTTCGGTATTTGTAGGCCTAATCCGTGAAAACTGAATATTATAAAGTTTAAGCTCGTAAATGTAGACTATTTCACACGGTTGCTGGTCTGCAAGTTTATCTGCGTTACAGCAGCTGCACTGCCGTAGTTTGTTTCCCTCTAATACGTAGGCTACATGTAGATCTTATCGAACTTAGCAAATCGACATCACGTTATAACAGTTTGTCATAAACGTCCGTCATTGTTTTGTGTCGACCGACAGAGTGGAGTAACCGTACAAATACAACGCTGAGCAACTCCAGTTCGATTCTGCAATACATCGGTACCTAACGCACGTGTTCTACTGTGTTGTTGTCGTCTATTGGTCAACATCAGTTTCCTAGTATCTTGATACCTAAACTGTCTAATAAATTCAAACATAGTCTTGTAGCAGACTAGTAACGTCTGGTGTGAATGTGTTGTTTTCATATATGCAACCGGTCTGTGTTGTTGTTTTCGTACATCTTGTTGTATAATAGTTGGTTTTTTTGTATTACTTTGTGCTACCACCTTATCTGGTGAAATAAACTTGTTCATCGTAGCTGTTTAGCACAAATTCTTATCTTATCACAACTGGTACCCTCCGATCCTCGGACCGCCTTCTCAAACTTTTTGTTGGATTTCTCAGACTCTTCAGTCTTTGTTTTTTAGTTCTTTTCATTAACTACAAGTTTCTCCGTGCTACTCGTCATTTTTGTAAAGGCGCATATATACATTGCGCACAGATAGTATGCCCCTGACCTACGAAGGACGTTGCATATTGTCAAAGTGATGAAACTGCTTATCACGTCCAGATCTAGTATTAATCGCACTGAGCACATTTACTTGTACAATACACTGGGAACTCCACTTCGAGAGTCTTCAGTTTCGAATGCGATCTCTCGTGAATCTTCCCGTGACAGTGTCACATTTTGAAGATGGTTTTCACGGCATCCAGTAAGCCGTAAAATTACAGAATAAATCTACGAAGCGCCATGGACGTAAGCGACGCCTTTTGTCTTCACACACTGTCTCTGCTGTCATTCAGGCAGATAGGGAGTTGGACTGTCGCCTGGACTACTGCAACTCTTTGCTGTACGGAGTGACCGACAAACTCATGCGGCAAGTACAGTCGGTGCAGAATGCTGCGGCAAGGCTGATCACAGGAGCCAAACGTCGCGAACACATCACACCGATATTGCGTC
>Ga0209149_1001800_pt1 | contig 11372 bp, 6 predicted proteins | sample WorMetTyACAVOLI2_FD_187423 | JGI IMG/M metagenome (GOLD analysis project Ga0209149, IMG submission 187423) | Marine gutless worms symbiont microbial communities from Max Planck institute for Marine Microbiology, Germany - Olavius algarvensis... ...
CGACTAAATGTGCCGATACTTTTATGTGGCCGGGAATCGTGGCTATCTGCACTCTGGATAACCGGATGTGCATGAAATTATCTAAAAGTTCAAATATTGATCTAGTTAAGGAATGTTGGAGTTATTTTCGTTGTGTAATGCGTAGTCTAACGGTGAAAAGGTTTCAGAAATTTACTATCATCGTCATCAGAAATTTATTACTAAATACGATAATTGTACGTAGTGTTTATTTAGTGCGTATTGTTTACTGTTAATGTTTACCGCGCGATGCTGTGCATAGCGCGGACGCGGACTGTGCTGTCGCAATATGTCTGTATGTCTATCCGTCCGTCTGTCTGTCTGTCACACGCCGGTATTCTATCGAAACAGATAAACATAACATCAAAATTTTGTCACTGTCGTGTAGCCCAATCATTCTCGTTTTTCCATACCTAACGGTATGGCAATACTCTAACGAGGACACCTCACGGGGGCGTCGAATGCAGGGGGTATGAAAAAAGCGCGATTTGCGTCCATTATCTCGCTTTATGTCGGAAACGATAATACATAGAGCCATAGTTACTATAGAATGCGATTAGAAAACCGTACCCAAGCTTTCGAATGGTACCATTTTGAATGACCTTGAGTGAGCTGTAACCGAGATTTCAAGGTCACACTATTATTCAATGTTAAGTCGAACATCTCGTAAATGGTGCAGGTAGAGCCTACACTTACAATAGCAGACAAATAGAAAAATATATTAATGAGTCGTAAGTGACCTATTGAACGGCGCCATTTTCAATGACCTTGAACTACTCCCAACCCAGATTTCAAGGTCATGCCATTATTTGACGCTGAATATCATAGAAACAGTACGAAATACAGACATGGAATACTAATAGAACTTACACATGCCCTATACTCATGGGTGTCATTTTGAATGATCTTGAGCGACCTTGAATGACAATGACACGAAGCATTGCGCAGTTTCTCAGCGACAGCTGAGCTTCTTGTATTATTCGCAGAGCTAGTAGTTTAGCAATGCCTTCGGTAACGGTGTGTTTGTAGGTGCTACTGGACCAACGGGGATTGTTGGAGAAACTGGTGATCGGGGCAGCAGTGGTTCTACCGGTCCGACAGGTGCCCCGGGCGCTGTCGGCCAGCTGCAGGGAGCCACTGGACGGCCTGGCGCTACCGGCCCAGTCGGATCACCGGGCTCTAGCGGTGTCCCAGGTGTGCGGCGAGGTGATACCGGCGACACGGGGCCGGCAGGACCTCGGGGCGGACGGGGTCCTAGTGGTTTGATCGGCGCTCGAGGTGTTGATGGTGCGGTGGGGGTTGTTGGTTCTACTGGTCTTCCTGGAGCTACTGGTGATACGGGACCTAGCGGAGTTGTTGGTACAACGGGCAGTACCGGCGCTACCGGTGTGACCGGAATCATTGGAGACACGGGGGTGGCCGGACTTCCTGGACAGCCAGGTACCGGAATCGGTGCTACTGGATTTACCGGTCCTCCAGGACCGTCCGGAGTTAACGGGACTGGTGGTGAGCGTGGAGAGGTCGGTGCAGCAGGTGCTACCGGTGCCACAGGTCTTAGCGGAGAGGCAGGAACGATCGGTTCGAACGGTACCATTGGAGCAACCGGAATAACCGGATCACCCGGTTTCACTGGCTCGACAGGACCAACTGGACCTTCGGGAACTGAGCCGGGAGATACGGGATCACCAGGGGAGATAGGTGCCACTGGGCCAGCGGGTCCCATGGGAGGTGTGGGATCCAACGGGACCGTGGGGGAAACAGGGGCAACCGGAGCTACTGGTCCGAAAGGAGAAAGTCCGTTAGGGGATATCGGAGCAACAGGTTCTCCAGGCGGAAATGGAACAAAAGGATTGGTTGGGATGACCGGTTTACCAGGACCTCGTGGTGCTAATGGGACCGTTGTGGGTGCAACAGGTGCACCTGGGTCGGCAGGTGTGGGTGCAACCGGTGCTACAGGGCCAAGCGGAACGGCACCGGGTGTGAAGGGTGAGATCGGTGCGACGGGAGCAACGGGTCCAGAGGGCCCCCGCGGTGATACCGGTCAGCCGGGTATCGACGGGGTCGGTGTCGGTGACACGGGATATACCGGTGCTACTGGTCCAACCGGACCAACTGGCCCTACCGGGATGCCCGGACAGAGTATGGGTTCGGTTGGGGAAACCGGTGCTACGGGACCACTCGGATTTACCGGACCAACTGGATCATCTGGAACAGTTGGCCTGCTGGGTGCTACCGGTGCGACGGGTGCTGATGGCCAAACGGGACCGAAGGGTGATGTCGGTGTTTCGGGTGATGAGGTTGGTGCTACTGGTTTCACGGGTGCCTCTGGAGCCACTGGACCAAGTGGTCCTGCCGGTGACACCGGTGCGACGGGCGTGGATACCGGATCAACTGGAATGACAGGCAGCACCGGATGGACCGGAGAAGCTGGAATTACTGGATCTCTGGGATCTCCTGGCGGCGAAGGTGAAAAAGGACCTATCGGCTCTCCTGGAGCGACAGGAGCTACGGGAATACGGGGATTTGACAGTAGTATAGATGGAGTTCCAGGTATTAATGGAACCATGGGAATTCCCGGAATACCTGGAGAGCAGGGTGCTACAGGTTTTTCAGGCCAACCTGGTGAAGAGGGAGCAACTGGTGGAACGGGTGTGACTGGAGCTTCGGGATCTACTGGAAGTCCAGGCGTCAACGGTCTTCCTGGAGCTACTGGAGCGGCAGGTTCGTATGTCTCGGCTTGTCTTCGCAACGTGTCTTCAAATCGCTGTGCAAACCGTTGAAAGAAGTCTTGAACATTTACTGATCAATTCGATCTTATTAACTACCTCCGTCAACAAGGCGGAGATTATGTGATCGTTCTTTCTGTCGGTCTGCGTGTCATTCTGTGAGCAGGATTACTGAAAAAGTAATGAGCCAATTTCACTGAAACTTGGTGTTACGATTAGGCCTAACAATCGACAGAACTGATTAACGTTTGGTGAGGCTTCGGTCCCAGGTACGGATTCCGGATCATTTTTCCATTTTTTTCACCGTTGCGGAATAGGGGATTTTAGGAGATTTGTTAGTATTTCTCATACACTGAACTGAACTGAAAACTGAACTGTTCGAGCGTTCTTACAACTGACACCGCGCCTGTCAAACGACTTTACTGCTGCGTGACTCACTTTCACTTTCCCGCAGCTTTTTGCTGTGGCTGCAACCTTGAAGTCTATCGACTATAATGTTGCTATGACATTCATTCTTAATAATAATAATAATAATAATAATAATAATACAGTTACCGTCCGTTTTACGAAAATTGGCGAAATGACTGGTGCCGACAAGGTAATGAATCCACAACATTTTGGGAGATATCCGGCAGACATCCGGACCTGAATCTGGATTAACCAGAAATAAGCAAAATAAATTACGACAGACTACGCACAAACCTTGTACGTTTTGCCCGTCACTGATGCAGTGGAGTGTGTAGTACGTGTGTACGAGGTTTGCATGTTTACTTAGAGACTGAACAAATTTGGTGAAATTTGCACGTTACAAACGCAATCGCCAGGTGGCAGCAAAGTGCATAGTATACGAGCATTCGCTAATCGCTAGAGGGCCAGTTATGCCGATAGTTTCAGCACGAACTTCTCTTTACCCCTAATTGACGACGGGCGTTTCCAATCCCGTATAACAGAATGGGCTGATTTTAGCAAATTTTTATAGGCCTATGTTAATTAATGTTTTATAGGGATGGTGTACCGGTAAAATTTCAATTTCTCTGACCGTCCATTCTTATAGCACTGGCTTTTTCTTAATTACTTGTAAATTTTATTGTTTGCTACTGTTAATATGTTCGTTCGTTCGTTGTGATATTGGCTGAGACGACGCCTACACCAAACGCAGTTCGATCTGTCTAGCTGTCTCGTCACGATACATCTGCGTGACCAACCAACCAACCAACCAACGACAGAGGCTGATGTAAACTGTTTGTTGACAGGCTTTGCCGGTGTAGCCGGAGGAACGGGCTTCACTGGTCGTAGCGGAACACCCGGTGCAACAGGTGCTACAGGGTTCAATGGTCGCCAGGGTTTTATAGGATCAACCGGATTACAAGGTCTCTCCGGTCCGCCGGGAAATCCTGGCTTTTCAGGACCCCAAGGTTTTGTTGGTCCCCCAGGCTTTGCAGGGAGTCCGGGCTCACAGGGCCCACGAGGTCCTCCGGGCAGTCCGGGATCGCAAGGCCGGCAAGGTCCTACCGGCTTACCAGGCCCACCTGGCTTTGTCCCCGGGGCTACTGGCTTTTCCGGCGCTCCTGGATTTCCCGGCGATAGTGGTTTTCCCGGTTCTCCCGGTTTTCCCGGTCCTGCCGGAAACACCGGTGCTACAGGAGATACCGGAGTGGCCGGTTTTCGAGGTCCACCTGGATTGGCCGGTGCTACTGGTTGGACAGGGGCCGCTGGGAGTAGTGGCCCACCGGGTGTGGTAGGCTGGACCGGTGTACCCGGACCGCCCGGGGCTGCCGGTGCCCCGGGAGTAGCAGGACCGAAGGGTAGGACCGGCGCAGGTGGACTTGTGGGGCTTATTGGCACGACTGGGGACACCGGTAGGACAGGTCCGCCGGGTTCCACTGGCAGCCGCGGATTGTCAGGTTCCACCGGGATGCGCGGAGACACCGGCGGAACTGGGATCGTCGGTCCTCCCGGGGCACTCGGCTTTCCGGGAGCGGGTGGACAGATTGGTTCGAGCGGTGCGACCGGGCCGTGGGGAACTACGGGTGCGTCAGGGACCGGCGGTGTTAGGGGTGCTACAGGCGCGACGGGAGGTATTGGTTTCACTGGCCAGTTCGGTGCCACCGGAGTTCGCGGACGTCCCGGCGTGATGGGCGTTGGCGGTGCTGCCGGACAAATGGGCGCAACGGGCGACAGGGGACCACTGGATGGAATTCTTGGTCCATCTGCAGGTATAGTCTTATTTTATTCGAACAAATGAAATGTTGGTGAGTATAAACTGTTACAATAGGCATCTGCGGGTTAAATACGAACGGGAAAATTTTATTCCTAACGTAGAATTTTTTTCCTACGTTACATTAAAAGTTACTATTAATCTGTTACCACCTGGCTTTATTGCATATTTTCAAACTACACAGTGTCTCAAAACTGAGAACTTGTAAATTTTGCAAGGTAGTGCGGCAACATACTGAAGGTATAGTGGGGAGTGTTATATGGATTCAGTTGGAAATTTACTTCAGTTTCCAGCAGTGAAAGAATTTTGAAAATCCGTAAAGAACTGACAAAGTTATCGCCTTGAGTTTGGTGTATACTTCTTTGGGACACAGCGTATATCTGCAGTAGACAGCGGTACACTGGTGGTCAATAGCACACATTTTCCGGTTCCATCGGAGATCCACAGTCGCTGTTGTATGCCTATTTAGTTCAGTTTTCCAGTATATTATATTTATGCAGAAATTGCCTGATTTCGTGAACACTCACACCGTTTCCCGGCTCAAAATGTTGCCGACGTTACTGCTTTTGTACTGGACCTCCGGGAACTCAGCCGGGAGATACGGGACCACCAGGGGATGTGGGTGCTACCGGGCCAGCGGGACCCATGGGAGATGTTAGATACAACGGGACCGTGGGGGCGACAGGGGCAACCGGAGCCACTGGTCCGAAATGAGGAGAAGGTCGTTTGGGGGATATCGGAGTCCGGGAGCCACTGGTCCGAAATGAGGAGAAGGTCGTTTGGGGGATATCGGAGTCCGGAGCAACAGGTTCTCGAGGCGGAAATGGAACGAAAGGATCCGTTGGAATGACAGGCTCACCGGGACCTCGTGGTGCTAATGGGACCAACGTGGGTGCAACAGTTGCCCCTGAGGCGGCAGGTGTGGGTGCAAAAAAACCGGTGCTACAGGACCAGGCGGAACGGTACCGGGTGTGATGGATCTACATCTGTGCGTTGCAAATGCTTGTCATTAACGTGTTTGAGTGTCGTGTTGTAGAGGTGTCGAGGTTGTGCTCGGCGTTGTCGTGCGATCAGTTCTGTGAGGTCTCTACGACGTCGGCTGGCGTCTCTGTGGCCCAGTGCGTCTGTACAGTCGGCTACACTCGCGTACCAGTCACAGCGTCGCGCAGATGTGACAGTGAGTAGCTTGTTCTGCTTCACTGGGTCGGGTTGACCCATGGGTCAGTCAGGTGAATCCAACACGTCGGGTCGATTTCTCCGCTACCGTGTAAGCGCTGCTACGCGCAATTTTACGTCGGGAAAATCCTACGTATACGTATTGGCGGCCCGCCGCTGCAGCGAGACGTGGTTTTAAAATGGTTTTATTCACTCAGCCGTCGAAACACCTTTGTTGGAGGTACAAACGCTCTACCGAGTGCCCTCCTAGTTAGAATTACGACGTTTTGAGTCTGATTTGACATTGTTTTATCGTATTATTCACGGTCTCAGTGCATTAGATTTTTTTTAGCCTTCTTTACACTATCAATCAGCTTAATAGCAGACTTGCGACGCGAGGGCCGAATAGCAAATGAAATGCAAGTGAAATAGTACATAAAAACAATAAAAATCAAAACAAACGACATGTATAACATAGGTGCAGTGGAAGGATGTGCAGAGTGCTATGGTTGGGAGTTACTTTTTTGGTTGGTAATGGTGAAGGCCAAAGTTAATATATGAACAGTACTTTTTGGTTCGTAAACTGGGTTTATTAAGGGGAGTGGTAGGTCTCAGTCTAGTGATCACAGAGGTATCTCGCGGAGGTGGAATGAGATGGTAAAGACAGGAGGTTGGTTTGCAAATGTCCTGAAAAAAGGATCTTGATTGGTTATTCCGTCTTGTCTCTAATGATTCGAGTTCAGCGACAAATAGGACATTAGGGTAGGACATGCCACGGGTAATGTTATAGATAATATGGATAGCCCGTTTTTGGATTGATTCTAGCTGCTGCAGAGCCTGAGTGCGGTTGATGAGGTGATGCCAGACCGGTGCAGCATATTCAAGGACTGGGCGAATTACTGCGGTATAGAAATAAAGAAGCTGGTTTTGTGGGACTCCAGCTCTCTTAAGCTTTTCAAAAAATAGAGCCGTTTACTAGCTTTTGAGGTAATGCTGTTAATGTATACAGACCAGTAGGCCTGATTGTAGACCTAATTGTGGGCATCAGATGAAATTAATGAAACAGCTTAGCCGTGTTAATAGTCGTGCCTTCTGTTTTTCTAATCGTTGGATCGATGCATAGAATAGTCTAAGCAATGATATTATAATATCAATGTATCATAAAAATATATAATGATCATGGGACTGTCATGATCATGGGACAGAATCAGACTTATCACGCTCATCAGATTATTTTAGTTTCTCTCTTTTACATTTTTGTTCGTTGCGTGTGGTGGACTACGCTATACTATCCGTCAGCTTTTTCCTGCACGTTAAATACACGGTATCGTATCGTATCGTATCGTAGACATGCGTCGTCACTGTGTGCCTTTAAAAACAGACTGAAGCGGATTGATTTTAGCAAGTTTATCTGACCATCTATTTCTTTAGCAGCAGCGTTTTTCTTAATTAAATGTAAATTTCATTGTTTGCTACTGTTACTAAATACGTTCGTATTTACATACATGTACGTTTTACATACATGCGGCAGCGCGTCGTGTTCAAGATTGCGACTCTCGTGACTCTCGTCCACCGGTCCTTGTCCGGCAACGCCCCGGGTTACCTGGCCGACGACTGTCAGCTCGTCGCCGACGCCCGTGTCAGACAACTGCGTTCTGCCTACACTCGAACACTCGTCAGTCGGACGCGCAGCAGTTTTGGAGACAGGACCTTTGCCGCCGCAGGACCACAAGTCTGGAACAGTCTGCCACCCAATCTCAGACTATGTGGGCTGTCATACGGCCAGTTCAGGCGGTTACTGGAGACATTTTTATTCGGACAGTGAAGCCACGGCGCAGTGTGAACATATTTTAACTGCGCCGAATAGAAATATTCTTACTTACTTACTTACAGATGTTCAGTGTGACGTTGTGTGCTGTATTACAGCGATCAACCCGTGCCAGTATAACAACGGCGGCTGTGATCAGACGTGCAGCAATGTAGCCGGTGTGTTTTCGTGTGGCTGCTCCGCCGGCTTCACTCTGTCCAGCAACGGTCGAACCTGCGTCGCCGTTCGTCAGTATCTATTACACTTATTCTCGCGTATATTATTTTAGGTCGCCTGGTCTGGCTGTGCCTCATCTGGCGACATTACTATATGTGGAAAATTCTGAAATTCAGCCTTTCTGTACTTCAGTCAACATACAGCTATTCAATTCTCATATTTATGTTTGCTCTTTCTCTCGTTTACTGCCCAGTCTGGTAGAATTGATGCTTTTCTTAAGCGAGCACACAAATCAAGATTTTCTAAAGAATTACTGTCAGTGAGCTACTAATTGAATCTGGTTGAGTAATGTTTAGGAATATGAAGTCTTCTCTTCATGTTACTCCCTTCCAAAAAACATTAGAGTATAACTTCACAAACAGTGAATCTTATGTTCTACCTCAGTGTACTTCCAATGTCTATAAACGTTCTTTTGTTAACTGTTGCTTCTTTGATTTGTAGCCTTGTTCGCTGTAATTAGCATTGTTTTATCACTGATCTTTTATGCACGTTGTCATGCATTTTTTTATACACGTTTTCTGCATGATTTCAATAAAGTATGAGTATCAGTACGAAATATAAATGATGATGATGATGATGATGATGATGGTGGTGGTGGTGACGATGATGATGATGATGATGATGATGATGATCAAATGAAATCAATATCAAATCAAATTGTTTCAGCAGCTTGTTAGCTTGTATAGCCTAGCTAGATTACACAGTCCAGAAGATTAAAACAAAAACAATGAGAAACAATAATTGATAATAAAATAATGAATGAGTGAATTTTAAAGTAGATGGATGGGAGGTGAGTGTAAATTTTACTGGTAATTTAATAGAGCGTGATAATGATGATGGTGGTTTCAGACCCCCAGTAAGGGACGAACATAGTGGATAGGCCGTTGTTTCAAATGTGCTTTGCGTCTGTTGTAGCGACGTCGGTGGGAGTCAACTGTGATGATGGAAGGAACGGCGGATGTGAGCAGGTGTGTGACCGCGGACCTCCGGCCAGCTGCCGGTGTAACGTCGCAGGACTCGTGTTGTCGACCACCAACCGTCGCACGTGTGTCGGTGAGTTGACCGTCGTATTAGGCCGATGTCTTCGTCTTTGTCAACCAACCAACCAATCAATGAAAAAACGAACTTATACAGCGCCGCGTGTTGCGAACGAATCAGAGCCGCACAGCGAAATGTGGGAGTAAACAGGCACACCACGTGATGCACTAGCTAGTGCGTGTCCGTGGTCTCGCAGTGTTAGCTGGTGTCTGGCTGAGGACTAGTTAAACGTAGATCAATGCCGAAGTACGGGAAGCGGTAGCACATTAGAGGCTGGTTGCGACGATGCGCTAAACACATTCACGTTTACTTTACTTACTTACTACATAGGTAGAAGGTCTGGCCGTCTGGAGAACGTTGTACGCTGGCTCGTGGGAACCGGGGGCAGATCCAGGCGGCCATCGATTTAGTGAAGTTTATAGTTACACTTGTTGTACTAAACATTAGGGAACTGAATTTCTGCCAAATCCCATACCAGGGACGGGTTAAATGCGCGTATTTTTTCTCAGTTGGCACTTACAGGCCTAGAATGAATCATGGAAGGGTAACGGCATCAAGGCAGACCGAGAAGACAGTGGATACACGACATTGAAGAGTGGAATGGCTGCGAATACATTCAGCTAAAGGAGATGTCACAAGATCGAGCACAATGGAGAAGAAAGATATCGGAGTCGTCGTCTTCTGTCGCCAACCCTCATCGAGGAAGGTCGACTAGTGAGTGAGTGGGTGAGTGAGTGAGTGATTTGCCCCCCCCCCCGCAGTAGGAACATTTGACAAGCAGAATAGGATCCTGCTAAAACTACTGTGACACACCATGTATCACTACTGAGTATCATCACTACTTGTATGCAATAATATTGCAAAACTGGGCAAACAGTGAGACATTAACATTTTATGTGATAATTTCAGACGTTGATGAGTGCGCCACTAACACGCACACCTGCACTGCAGGTCAGATCTGCATCAACGTCTATGGTGGCTTTCGTTGCCTTGACAACGTACCGTACACTTCCGGTGAGTCGACATCACTTTTCGACACCACCACCGCCATTATAACCATCACTATCGTCATCATCATCATCATCATCATCATCTTCATCATTAAGCCGCCGCTCGCGACAGCGAGAGCGGCTTAGTGCATCGGTGCTGGCCATCTGTTCGTCTGTTTGTCTGTTTGTCGGTCTTTCGCCAAAATGACAAAAAAACGCGATCTTCTCAAAAACTAAGCAATTTAGAGCTATGGTGTCTGTTGACGAAGAAATGTAATTGGGCTTTTCAAAGAACCCATTATTGGATCCATAAAATCCAAGATGGCTGAGATCCGCTATCTTGAAAATCGACATGACGTCATTTTTTTCTGCCGAACGTGGTCCGATTTGGATAAAATTTCGGAGACTGGTGCAGAATGACATGTCGACGGCGGTGATGTGGTCGAAATCGAAACCAGATGTAGAATTCCAATATGGCGGACGTTTGGGCGAGTTTAATGGCATGTCATCCCAGAGCCACCTGCCACATTGCAGGGTGCTGCCACTGGGTAAATTCAATGGCATGTATTCCCCAAGCCACGTATCACATCGCAAGGTGCTGCCACTTGGTGAATTCACTGTCACGATTTCAAAGCCACATCCACATTGCAGGGTGCAGTCATGGCGAAATCAGTGTCATGATCGTGCAACATTACAGGGGGTAAGTAATCCATCCATCCATCCGCCATATTGAAAATCGTTTTTCGCCATATTTCAGTTTTGTTTTTAATGCAGTTTAGGCTTTGACGAGCGGCGGCTTTCGTATCGTCTCCGATACACTTGTTGTCATCAGCTGATCAGCATCACTGTCTAAAACCATTATCATAATCTTAATTTCAAAACACATCACAACGAAATTTCGCTTTATCGGCCTGCAGTATGGATATCGGCATCAATCCCCCCTACCAGCATTACGCCAGCCTCCTTCTCCCTCCCTTGCACCTTTCCTCTGTGCATGCATCTACTGTTTCAACGCCCCTGTATGAAGTTCCGTTTCGGTCGACACCGACGTTGGAGCGGTTCACTCCTGTGACCGTCGAGGAAGTTGACAAGATGATTGGCAGTGTTCCGTGCAAGACTTGTCAGCTGGATCCGGTGCCCACGTGGTTAGTCAAGGAGATGCGCGCGCTGATCTCGCCATTCTT
>Ga0209149_1001801_pt1 | contig 11372 bp, 5 predicted proteins | sample WorMetTyACAVOLI2_FD_187423 | JGI IMG/M metagenome (GOLD analysis project Ga0209149, IMG submission 187423) | Marine gutless worms symbiont microbial communities from Max Planck institute for Marine Microbiology, Germany - Olavius algarvensis... ...
CTTCTTTTTCTCGGAGCCACACCGGGCATTCCCTTGAGGATGCACCATGAGGCCCCGAGCAATTTATACATTTGGCAGCATTGTTACAGTTCTCCTCGGCATGTTTTTCGCCACAGCGGCGGCAGACTGCCTCATTTCTACACAATCTGGAACTATGGCCGAACTTTTGGCACTTAAAGCATCTGAGCGGGTTGGGTATGTATCGATCCACCTTAACGCGGAGGTATCCAACATTAAGGTGAGCCGGAGCTGTATCGGTATTAAATGTGAGAATAAATGTATTCGTTTTGCGGCGGTCAGTGTTATTGTCTGATTTGACTGTGATGTGAAAGCAGTCCGTTACTCCCTGCGAGTGCAGGCCATCAACAATCTCATCCTTTGTGAGGCCTTTTAAGTCAGAGCACCTGATGACCCCTTTGCAGGAGTTGAGAGTTCGGTGGGGCTCAGCCTTCACCGAGACTCCCGCAAGATCTGTGAGGGCCAGGAGTTTCTGACTATAGTGAGCATTGTTTGTTTCGATGAGCAGATGACCAGCTCGGGTTTTCCTGACAGAAGTAACGGTGCCAATGTTGGCCTGGAGAGCTTTTTGTATCACAGGAAAATAAGACAGAAAGCCTAAGACTACTGGAACCGTAAATAAAATTTATCATACGCCCTATAGGACCTATAAGCCAACAAACTAGCACGTGCAATAAAACCATAATCATTACACAGACGTTTGAACTTATCATCTACAATACAAAATTAATAATTCAACACATCAGAGTCTAGCGAATATCCGGTGAAATGAATGAAGTATTACTGGAGCCAGAATATTTGTTAATAAATTTTTCATGACTATGGCAAATTGACAATATCGCTTTAATTTTAATGCACTTATTGACAACTGTATAGGGTGGCGGGTCTTTTTTTCATCAGGACACAGTGTACTGAGCTTTGTGCTTGCTTTAATCACTGCATCATGTACCGGTAGTTCGGCTCTTAGCCATAAGCTCGTGGTCCGTATATTTGGCATGTATACTGCAGTTAGAGTTGTGTCATCATCTGCAGCGAACTTTAACTGAATTCATTCATTGTTTATTACTCAGTAAATAATCTAAGATAATTTACTGTGCTGCTGATTCTCACTCAAGCATCGTGGACTGCAGAATACATCACACATGCAGCTGATTTGCTCTTTAAGCAGTCAGAGAGGGCGCACACGCCTGCGCGACGCAAGCAGGTGCGCGAGGTCGGAAGTACGACGGCACGCGCGACATGCTTTGTCCATCTGTGAACAGACGAAACGGTGTACGCTGTACTTGTGCAGCTATACGGACAACATGCTTTGGTCAGTGTCTGTGCATCCCAGTACGGAACACTATGATCAGATCAGATCACTGGTGCATGATGTGGCATAGTAGTGCTATTTCTATAGCTGTTGGTCCAGCGCAGCTGCGTGTAGCTGTTTCACTCAGCTTACATACCACTTAATGTGTCGTCAGCTTATTTAATAAGCCAAGTATTACAACGCATATATGATGTACTGTGCATACGTTGAATGCTCAAGCTGTAAGTGTATGTAAGGATTTTGTACACTGTGGCCCATTATCCGCCCATAAAATATACAGTAGACATCAGTAGAAGTGCTGTTACAACAATGAGATTTACCGTTGAAGATAATAATTTCATATAATAGTTTTGAGTTAAAAGTGTGAAGCAGAATGCCTGATTCAGACGTTTACTGACAGATGATTGAATTTTATGGGCTAAAGGCACTGGTCGGAGAAAATGACATCAGTTGCAGTGTTGACTCACGTCTGCGTTAGTGGTCGACCGCACAACTGCGAATATCGACAAACTTAAAGATCTCGCACTAATTTCATTAGCGGCCCTCCCTTACAAGGCCGCTTGTGCCTTACGCCCCTCCGTCCGTCTGTCTGTCCGTCTGTCCCGTGCACGTGCCGTTTACTGAACATGCTCACACACCATTGTGTAGGCCTAATGGCTGAAATTTTTGTCCAAGTTCGTTAATTTTATGCCTCCACAGTCTATGCTGCAACAGAGGCATTATGTTTTTGTCTTGTGCCTCTCGGCTTCTCTCCCGTGCCATCGGCATTTCTTTCGCTTCGTAAGAATACTACACAGATTCCGATGAAATTTGCGGGATGTATTCACTACGAAGAATAGGTTAAATGATTACATTTTGAGCGAAATTGGAACAAGGCCACGGGAGCAGGATACGACAGAATATTCGAATCGACGCCAATCGGTGTGCCACGATGTCAAACAGGTGCTGACGCCTAGCGAATGAATTCACAAATTTAACTGCACAGACTGTGGCTGACGCGATTGCGGACACAATTCCACGTTAATTTAAAGATTTCACTTACAAATTTCATATAAATATATTAAAATTTTTACAGTAATTTTTCCATTCATAAGACAATTATACAATATCTTTCAACAGCCGACATAGGCACCTTCGTTCGTCCGTTCGTTCATTGCGCCTTTTTGCTTGCCATGGTAACGCCGGTACGAAAAACGTTTACAACTGATGGACAAACGCAGCAGCGGAGGCATCATATGACCGCGTGCGGTCTTTACTTCTTTAGTTTTAGCAGTTATGCAAGAAAACAAAAATGAATGCTTCTGTGGGCCACATGTAGTGCATGTAGTAAAACTGTATTCCTTATAAGTAGACTACAGTGTATGGCATAAATTTCAACTCGTTGTGTTCGCTGGCACAATCAAGGAAGAGGCGGTTGTTGCAGTATAGGCCTAGCCTCTAGTCTAGTGACGTAGTTATACACCAGTTTACTGACGAACAGATCATATACATTAGCCATGCCACTGTCTGTCGAGAATGATATGCGAAGTTGTTCAGACTTACTCATAGATAATTAGCTCGCCCGGCGTAATGTTCCTGGTCGACTGTGCTTGTAAGTTTGTTACGAGGTTTATTACTTTGTAAGTTATGCAACATCATCGTTACCAGTTACCACTATCGATATTTAACTGTCAGCGCAGATTGACAATGGCCCTGAGTTTATGCCACTAAATGCGTCGGGTGATAGTGGGGCGCGGAGCGAGGTTATCTCTGCAAGGTCCCTGACATCACTTGTGTTAATATTGGTTCTGTTGTTGTTGTTGTTGAAAATCGGTGTCGTACAAACTTTACGTCGCGAACATTAATGAATTATTAGACGTGACTCATTTGTGACATTTACTTTGTGTATGCAGATTGCAGGAGGCAATAACGCTGTCAAAGAAATTGACAATGCTAGTTTACTGGAAATATCAGCTGCTTCCGTAACTAACCAGCAGTCATGAAGAATCAACTGCTGGTTACGTAGTTCAGGTCGTCATTAGTGCCTGGTTTTACAGAGGAGCTAAAAACTATGCGACAAAATATTTTTGCTTATTTATTTACATCTGGTAAGTATTTTTATCTTTAAGTGGATGATGTTAGTTATGTAACCGCCGTTAACAACATAAGGACGATGTTTATAGATTAATTGTGTTGCTGTGTCCGGATAGAACGTAGACCCTTGAAACAAAAAGCTCAGCTGTTGCAGAGAGACCGCGCGACGCTTCGTGTCATTGAATATTTTGCTAAGTCACTCAAGGTCACTGAAGGTCATTTGAAATGACACTGTTGAGTAAGGCCATATAGTATTTCATTAAAAACTATATCTGTCTCGTACAGTTTTGAGATATTCAGCGTCAAGAATGGCGTGACCTTGAAACCGGAGGTAGGGCTCGTTCAAGGTCGTTGAAAATGGCGCCGTTCGATAGATCTTACACGATTTTCTATCGGTCGGCTATCGTAAGTATGGCTCTGTCTTGTACCGTTTCTGCGTTGAATAACATCATGACCTAGAAATCTGACTTAGAGAACACTCAAGATCATTCAAACTGGTACCATTCGAAAGCTTGGGTGCGGTTTCCTGTTCGCTTTCCATAGTAACTATGGCCGTATCTTTAACCGTTTGAGATATTAGATGAAAACGGCTTAACATATTGTCATAATTTTTTTCACCATACGGTAGCTCAATCATTCTAATTTTATCAGCATCAAACACCTTCGCGAAATTCCGACGCTGTCACCGCTGCGGGGGCGCTAAATACCGGTGGGGAATAAAAATGTCGCGATTTTCTAACAATAAATAGCCATATCTCGCAGATGATTTAAGATAGCGCGCCATAGTTACTATAGAAGGCGAATAGGAAACCGCACCCAAGCTTTTGATTGACACCAGTTTCAATGACCTTGAGTGATCTGTAATTTTATTCCGATTCGTCTTTTATCGTAACTATGGCCGTATATTGTACCGTTTTCGAAATACATCGAGGTATCGGTCGAAAAATGTCAATTTTTTATACCCCTTGTATTTAACTTGCACGATGCCCTAGAACCCCTTCGAATTTTTGCCAAACATAGTAATACTTATTACTGTCCAAGTCCCTGAGCAGAGCTATTAGGCGGTACAAAAAATATTCCCGAGAAATTCAAGTCTCTGCCTAGGGTGCAACAACGTTACAGACGACAGACAGACAGAGTCTGACAGACGACAGAGGGAGTGAGACGGCACATATGCCATAAGCCGAACGTAACATAGTAACGTTCGGCTACAATTAGCCCTGCTGTTGCAGAGAGGTCGCGCGATGCTTTGTGTCCGTCAATAGTTAGCCTTAACAAAATAACTCGTGCGGAGTCTCTTAGCGACAGCCTCATGCAACAGGGCTGTCCATCTGTTCGTTTGTTCGTTTGTCTGTCTGTCTGTCTGTCTGTCGCCAAAATGCAAAAACGCGATTTTCTCAAAAAACTAAGCAATGCTATGGTGTATATTGACGACCTATAGGAAGTCGTATGTGAGCTTTTCAAAGAACCCATTATTGGACCCATAAAATCAGGATCCACCATCTTGAAAATCGACATGATGTCATTTTTTTCTGACGAGGTTGTCCGATTTGGATAAAATTTCGCAGACTGGTGCAGAACGACATGTCGACTGCGATAATATGGTCGAAATCGAAACCAGAAGTATATAGAATTCCAATATGGGGGACGTTTGGGCGAATTCAGTGGCATGTCATCTTAGAGCCACCTGCCATATTGCAGGGTGCTGTTATCGGGCGAATTCAATGGTATGTCATCCCAGAACCACTTGTCACGTTGCAGGGTGCTGCCACTTGGTGAATTCGCTGTCGTGATTGCAGAGCCACATGCCTCATTGCAGGATGCTGCCACCTGGCGAAATCAATGACATGTCATCCCGGAACCACATGTCACTTTGCAGGGTAGGCCTACTGCCACTTGGTGAATTTACTGTCATGATCCCAGAGCCACATCCCACATTGTAGGGCGTAAGAATTTCATCCGCCATACTGAAAATCATTTTTCGCCATATTTTATTTGTTTTCTTGATGCAGTTTGGGCTTTGACGAGTGGCGGCTTTCGTATCGTCTCCGATACACTTGTTGCTTGGGTTTCAGATTTACCACTGCGTAACGTTGTTTTCGGCGTAACGTTGAGGCTTCTTGTCATACACTTCGCCTTTGTTTACCGCTATCAACAAACTCGGCCGCTTACCAGCGACTATAAACTATCCATGGACAGTCGCTGCTAAGTGTATTGTACTTGCCAGTGGAACGGTTCACAACATGCAGTGAATCGACATATTGGCTTAGAATCGCGATTTTCTGTCTACCCCACATGTATTCGACGCCCCTATTAGGGGATATAGGGGGTTCCCGTGTGAATATTGCCGCGCCTTTTGATGTGAAAAACTAGAATGGCGGGTCTACCCGATGGTGAAATAATTTTGATGATATGTTTATTCGTTTTGACACAATCCACGAACGTCACAGACAGAGGGACAGACGGCCACCGCATGACGGCTAAGGCCGCGCATGCATAGCATCGAGCGGCAAGAATGCTAAAAACTCAATCCAAAGTTGGCACATTTTACCAAAATTTTACGTACAACGTGTTCCAGCAGCATATCGACTGCAATATTCGTTAAAGTTTAGTAACGATTTTCACCATCTATTACGGAGTTGCAAAACAGTACTTAACAAGAAGCTACTGTCGCAGAGAGGCCGCGCGACGCTTCGTGTCTGTCAGTAGTTAGCTTTAATAGTACAAAACGTACGTCTAGCGCAATCTTCTATTATTACCGGCAGGCCTGCGCAAAGCGCAGCCATGTCGGTATTGTTTTTACTCAGTAGTCCAAAAATTGTTTTTTGCACCCCGCAGAGACGACATGTTGCCCCGATAAACGTCAAATTTGGCGCGGGGCCCCCGTGCTATATTTCACGTTTATTGGGGCAACGTATCTGTTTGTGTTTGTTTGTGAAATTAATACCAAGAATAGAAAAACCTATTTTTGGACCACTGAGGTCGCGCAGGCCTGCCGGTAACAAAAAACATCATACTTTTCGTTTACAGCCGGCGCGCGACCCATGATCATCATCATACTTGGCATAGTGATAGAGGAGGTCCGTCCTATTTTTGCACCCCCTTACTTTTTGATGCGATCAGTAGTTTCGCCGATAGGGTCTAATGAAAATTTGTGGGTAAATGCCCCCACCGCGGGAAAATCCTTATGACTTGGTTGTTTTTCTCCGAAACCGAGTAAACTAAAAAATTAAAAGCTACCTATAGACGCCCGTACAAACGCTGAGAATTTCGTAAAAATGCTGCAAACGAGTCGCCCCTTAGGGGTAAATTTATGGCCAAAATTCGAATTTTAGACAGTTTTGGGGGCTGTATTCCCACATTTCTGCCCCGATAAACGTGAAATTTGGCACTGGAGTGCGGACCTGCGGTCCGCTCCCCCGTGCCATATTTCACGTTTATCGGGGCAACGTTTCGCCCATTTGGGGCGAAAAACCTATTTTTGAACCACTGAGTAAAAGCAATACCGTCATGGCTGCCGGTAAAAATTACCAATTTCGGCGATTTGGGGGGCTATAAGCCCACATTTTAAAAATGACAATGGTCAAATTTGGCACGACGGTGCGGGCCTAGGAGTACCTCCCCATGCCAAATTTTGTATTAAAAAAATCGCTTAAGGGGATATACCTCTTTGTGGCAAATTTATACCAAAAATTGCCAATTTTGGCTATTTTCCCCGCAAAGCCCACATTTTTAAAGCCACAACCATGAAGTTTGGCGTGAAGGTACGGACCTGGTACACCCTCTCCCGCGCCTAATTTTGTAAAAATCGTTTAAAAAATCGCTCAAGACACCTGTCGGTATTACATTGCTTCGTAGGTGATGCATATTGATATTTAGTTAGTTATTCTCTCGCGTTAGATTTACCGCTGCATAAATTAAATTATGTTCTCTTCTCTTCGGCGTATTCACTGGTGCGTGGCTTTGCCGTAAACAGACTTGCACCGTGACTGTGATACAGCACTGGACGGAAGACCGTCAGTTGATAGCACTAGCTCCAACAGGTATCGATCTATAGCCAGGTATCGGCCAGCAATCGTGTTGATAGCAGCTCGCCGTCGCAGCGTTCACAGCATGCGATTAAACCAGATATTGGCTGACAATCTCGATTTCTGCCTACCCCCACCTGCATTCAACGCCCCCGTTAGCGGAGTTCCCGTCGGAATATTGCCATGCCGTTTGGTATAGAAAAACTAGAATGGTGTGGCTACCGACGGTGAAAAAAATTGAAGACATGTTTATTCGTTTTGACACAATCCACGAACGTGACGGACACACACACACAGACGCCGCATGACGGCTAAATTAAGGCCGCGCTTGCATAGCATCGCGCGGCAAAAAAAGGAATATTTCCAACACCGTGCGCAAAGTATTCTACGGCTTCGACGCTCATGCACAGGCAGTTTAATCAGCCACAAGGAAGTTCAGGTTACAGAATGCTGTTGCGAGTAGCCTATCTTCCTTGCTTTTTCCTGGCTCAATGCCACCTTTTCGGCCAAATTAATACCAATTTCAGCAGTACGAGTAAGGTGTCTTTTACCACTTCGGTTTTTCGGCAGATTGTGCATATGATTGATCTTCTTCAAACAGTTTGTTCAAAGACAACAGGCACCAAACTCTGTGTGGAAACTAAATTCCTTAAGAAAACTCTTCGCGCTGTACCTGTTTTCTTGCCGCAAAACTCTTCCGTAAAAGCCGTGATCGTTTATATATGACAGCAAGTGACGCCATTGATGACAATATTGATAGCACGTTAATGAAAGAACGTTTGAAAAATTTCACTTTTGACCAGTAGGCCTACTTTTAACGTTCAGTTTCTTTGCATTTGCTGCAGTAATTTAAACCAAACGTTGCACATTTGTTGGACACTGTTGTGAGATTCTAGGTTTACGTATTTAGCAATATCGCTCTAATTCTAATGCACTTATTGACAACTACATGAGGTCTACTTTTTACCCGGACACAGTGTAGAAAACCTACTGAATCCAAGGGGTCGAGAATGATGCGTCCCCCAGAACCCGAACTATATCTTCGGCTTAATGTGACCTTAACCTTTAACCTTTTGACCCTGAAGTTCATCGTTTCATGCCCTTGCCCTGTGGACCACTTGTACCAGTTGGAATCAAAATCGGTTCATTCATTTTCAAAATATCGTGTTCGCAAGCTTGGAAACAGAAGAACGGAGGGACGGGCGGACGGACGAACTTTAGGGGCCATTTATGCTTGCCGTGTTACACCTACGTCTTAAGTGTCTACCTTCACCCATATCAGTGTGGCAGGCAAATCAAAAAATCGGGCCATGCCTCCCCCGAATGTGACCCCTTGATGCCACGATTTTATACGGTGCATTGTAACTTTGCAACATCTATCGGCGTGCCAAATTTGAAATTACTTCCTTAATTTGTTTCGGAGATAGTAGCCGAGATCCAAAAGTGAGGGCTAAGGTCTCGAGTTATGGGTCACCCTTGCGGGTTGAAAAAGGTACTACTGGATTTCTGGGGTAGGGTTTCCTGCTCGTGTTCAATAATGACTATAGGTATCGTATAGGACGCGCCGTTTAGCCACAATTCACGAACGTGACTAACCAATCAACGACGTCATGATAGGGTCTATCGCAATAAGCGCCTGTCACTATAGTGAGTGAGGCGCCTAATAATACACGCATTTTGTTAGTCGAAGGCAATCAATACAACTTGAGTTCCTTGGGACTAAATCTTTAGGTGCAGATATATAGCTAATGAAGGCGATAGAGAAGCTGTCGGTAGTGTGAACGGCGCGAGATCGTGGTGCTACGGTTTCACTGAAGGAAGGATACGCGGCGTCGGCAAGTGTCGAAGTCGTGCTGTTCGCTGTGATTGACTGATGTCGCCGGCGCAGACGTCCAGCTCGGCACCGGCAAATGTCGACGTCAGGAGCTCCACCACGCTGTCAGGTCACGCCGCGGCGCTCTGGGCGCGATGTAGTGTGATGAACTGGAACTAGCTCTGGTGTCCGGAATGCTGCGACATAGGGAAGTTGTATAAGTCTGCATAGTAGTGACCAGAAACTCATCAGTAGATGAGATAGGTCGAACGTTACTTGCAAATTCCAATTACCACCTGACCCACGCCATGGTTGTAACACTTTACCACCGCTATACTCAATTTCCCCGTAACGTTCACCTATCTCATCGGCGAATCGCGACTTTTTCGGCTCCTTATAAATACACTTACTTACTTAGAAGTTCCTTGTTGATTCTTGTTCATAAATATCTATGGCAGTTCTATTTATAACAGGTGCAAACTAAAAGTTTTATTAGAAGGCCTAGAATGCCGTAAAGTTATTCAAATGAAAGCTGACGACAGTAAACAAACTGGCCGTCTGAAAAACAGCGACAGTACGACTGCTGAGCTCTTGCTGTCGTTACAGGCCAAAAAGATGCCAGTCCCCAATTCATCAAGTAATCAGACTGGAAGTGGCAGGCGCCGCTGATGATAAGGTGGGACTGGTGAGTGGCCGGTAGGTGGCGTGAGGGTTCGTTCTCGTCATTATCTCCGATCAGCGCCGCTTCACTCGTCGACCGCCGGCGTTCTGCCAGCATCCGACGATAACGCAACTGTATTGATGCATCAACTCTCTCTTACGTTCCCCTTAAACATCTACCGTCTATATTAATCTTAATTTACACATTACAGTGTAGCCAATGATGGCGGGGGGGGAGCAGATGGACAGAAATGTACACTATGAAGTACCAAAAATAAGCTAAAACGAATATGCAAGCTGCAGGCCCGATGCACACATCTGTGACACTGTCCATGATGTATAAAATAGTTTTAACACAGATTCTAAATGCATGACAGGACCTTGCATCAACCGTTGTTGGACAACACGAATATTACCGAATATTCAGCATTGTTTTCGTCTTGTCAGACACTTGTTTGCTTGCATGCCTGTCTGCGATGAGCGAAGTGGTGCGGCACCACACATCTAACATTCGCCTAGCATCATTGTCGTCGCCATTTTACTTGACGTCATGTAGGGTATATCCGTGCCATTGCCATGGCTCCGACTGTTCCATGTGGCACCGATGTAGTTTTACCAGTTTCCGAATACGCAATAAAACTGCCACATTTTAGCAACCTTTTCATTACTCATCATTTGGAAATTTGCGACGTAAAGATACGATTTTCGTTAGCAAAATGGGTAATGTCGACAATCGCTCGCGATATTCACGGTCAAGCAGGGTGGTGTCACCAACGCACGTCTACGATGAATCGTCGCAATTTTCTCTGAGTAAATTGACTGCTGAGACAAGAAATGACGCCGAGTGACGTAATCGCTGAGTCAAGCCGCCGCCGCCGCCGGCAGTGCGCTATACTGCATGGCGACGTGATGGGTTGCGCCGCTGCAGATCGGCAGAAAATTGTCACTTTCATCTTGCCGTCGTAAATCGACATATAATATCGCACTGGCAATCGAAAACGTTTCTGGAGCTAACTCGGGGCTATCACGTAGTCGTGCTACGTTCCTGTTCACGATGCAATATTGTGACTCTGCACCACCATGTCGACTAAGTTATAATTAAATTTAGTGAAATTTATAAAATTAGACTGGCTTAATAAGGTAAGTTTAAGTTTAAGGTTCTCGCGGTTAGGATGCAGTATGTGGAATTTTATGCAAAAAAACAGATTAAATGAATGAATGAGTGAATTAATTCATGCTAGGTTATTACAAAAACAGCAAAATAAACCACACTGTAAATGACAACGTTAGAACCGGATTCGGGACCCTGACCGGAACCAGACGTCACCCGTTGGGACCAGGCAGTGACCGGTGGTACCTGTCTTCACCAGTGGGGACGTAATAGTTCCCGTCGTGGCGTAAAGCCTCCAGTTAATTGATCCAGTTGCGTCACCGAGCGGAAATGACGTAGACCCGTAAGTTAGTTCCT
>Ga0209149_1001802_pt1 | contig 11371 bp, 8 predicted proteins | sample WorMetTyACAVOLI2_FD_187423 | JGI IMG/M metagenome (GOLD analysis project Ga0209149, IMG submission 187423) | Marine gutless worms symbiont microbial communities from Max Planck institute for Marine Microbiology, Germany - Olavius algarvensis... ...
GGGGGGGGGGGGGGGGGGGGGGGGGGCAGGTTATGACTGACTCGTGACGAAGTTCTGACTGACTCGGTGCTAACAATGTTGGCAGCCGTTGTACAGCAACACACCAACGCAGATAGCATCACCCGCGGCCACCACAGTCTCTCGTTAATTATAAATATGCACGATATTTAGACCTAACTGCCGACCAGATACTTAAGATCTGTTTACACTTAAAACATGTTAAAACCGTTTAACAAACTGTATGCAAGCCTTTAACTTTGTGATTTCAGCTTCTTGCATCGACCTTTGGGTCATTTCACTTTTTGGATTAGACTTCCGCTGAGACCAAAGACTGAGACAAAAGCATAATCTGAATGCCCAACTTCGGTCTTAGTCCAAAGCTGAGATTAAGCAATTTCGCTGAGCGTAAACTCAGCAACTATTCATTAGTCACCGCTGACATCGCCGTGTTTCTTTGTTAACTTTTAGATTCGTGAGATTTTCGCCCATCGAAACTTAATCTCTAAGGGATTAAGCTATCTTGTACATACAAAATCGACCGGTGAGTTCAGATTAACGTTGGACTTAGCGATCGCTCAGTGATACCTGAGTCCAAACGCAAAAAGTGACTTCACTTTTTGGCTGATCTTCGGTCTCAGTTCGACTTTAGAGTCAGCCTAAAAGTGAAGTCACTTTTTGCGTTTGCACTCAGCGATGACTGAGCGATCGCAGAGTCCAAACTCCAAAGTTAATCTAAACTCACTGCGGTTGATTTTGCAACGCGTAGACGCTACATTATTATGCCCCCGCCCCGTAGGGGAGGGCGGGGGCATTAAGCGGTCATCGGCGTCCGTCGTCCGTCTGTCTGATGTCGCGTACATCGGCTCTAACTCGAAAACCAAAGGGCCTAGGAAGACGAAACTTTGCACAGGGGTAGCCCAGGTCACATGCGACTCCCACACCGACTTCAAGGTCAAAAGGTCAAAAGTCAAGGTCACGGGGCGGGGCATATTGTGGCGGCCACCTAGCCGCACAGCTTGTTACGACAAGTACTGTACCTGATACTGTTGTTCTATTTCAGCAAGTTGTGCAACAATCTCGCGACAAGTTGCGTGTTGTCGACAAACATACTGTTGACATCAAACAACCACAGCTACACAGAAGGCTAAGCTAATGACTTGTTTCAGTGTTCAATCAGTGTTTTACTGAAACGAACTGTGGTAATTACCGCATTGTAATTTGTGATTTTTTGGACTTGTTTTTTCCTTTGTGTTACAATGACTTGACCCACAGTTTATTTTTTTCTCTACTGTTCTAACAGCACTGCTCGTTCCAAATCCAATCTGCAACAAAACTAGGTTTTAATTTAGTTAGATTTTGTGTGTATATTGACTACGTTAGGCGCTCTAGAAGTATACCGCTTACTGCGCCCTATAGATTGTCAAACTTGCATTACATTACATTACATTCACTCTATACACAAACAAAACGCTCAGCTGACACAGAGAGGCCGCGCGATGTTTCGTGCCATTGCTAAGTCACTCATTGTCACTCGAGGTCATTTGCAAAGACACGTTAGAATAGAGCATTAGTATCCTATTGTAACTACGTCGCTATCTTTTAACGTTTCGGAGACACAACGTCGAATAATTTCGTGACCTTAAATTCATGGTTAGAGTCATTCAAGGCGATTGAAAACGGTACCATTCGAAAGTCTTGGTACAGTTTCCTATTCAAATTCAACAGCAATGGCCTTATCGACGACCGATTCGACATAATACACGAACGTGACAGACAGACAGACACCCAGCCCCAGCCACCGCACAACGTTATGGGCCGCGCTTATGCTTAGCATCGTACGGCAATAAACAGACGAACGACAGAACATTCAACGGCATGATAACTCGAGCGCGCTCCAGAGAAAGGCCCGAGAAACCTACTTTACAAGCGAGAAAATGCGCAACAGAAATAACACATAAGTACAATCCTCTCAGGTTAAATAGCTCCGCCCCTAATTAGCATAATTAACCCTTTAATGGGCACTGATAATTATAGTGCCACATTGAATAATATAAAGATGGTACACTGGCTGTTGATGGGTAGGCTGTTACATTTGGTACAGCGAGGAGGGGACTGGGCGGGGCAGTCTGCTCCTCGCTGTACCAAATGTAACAGCCCATCCATCAACGGCCAGTGTACCAACCAGCTAGCTCTTCAGCCACACACCAGCCTAAGCTACCAGACCACGGATACGGGCTAGTGAATCGCGCGATGTGCCTATTTACTGTCCCAGCTTTCGATGAGTACTCATCACGCCTACCCATGGAGGGACGGCTCAGGCTGAGTAGACATGGGTGCCTGGTTCTGCGTCAAGGTGGTTTGGTTTACCCGTCATAAGGCGATCACCCATCCAGGTACTAACCGGGCCTGGCGTAAAGTAACTACACTGATCGAGACCAAAGTATTACCGCTAAGCCAAACAGGCAAAAAAGCTGTATAACGCATTGACATGGGCCTGTTGAACGCTGATACACGCATGCGGGCGAAGCTGACGAGCGCGGTTGGTTTTATGACGTGCGTATTTACGATTGGTCTCTGTAGCTGGCGGCGACGTTATCCTGGCACGAAGCACATCCATTATCTTTATTAACAGCCAGCTGCAGGACAGCGTGCATGGTCACACTGGCCAGACACGCGCGGCGCAATCATTCGGGTTCTCTCGAATTTCACATGATCGTATAATACAACTATAAATTATAACGTAAGATAGTGCGTTACGGTCGTTCAGGTCATCGAAATTTGTACCAATCGAAAGCCCGTATGAGACTTCCTATTAGTTTTCCATGGTAATTACATGCCTAGCTTCTATCGTTTTAGAGATATAACGTTCTGTTGTACGTTGCGTTTTATCGCCGTTTTCACTCACCCAATTCTCGTTTAAAGCCCTCGTAACGGGTTTCCCCTGGGACCTATAGGATATGGCGCGTTTATGGACGGACGCCATGAGCAAGCCCCGGCCGCTATAGCATAAATTTCACGGGGAAAGTTTTTTACGGGAGAGGAAAAATATGTGGGACACTGGTGGCGGTGGCCGCTCCGCAGCCGCAGCGTTTCTGGCGATAGACGTACGAACAAACGAACAGACAAACAAATGGACACTGGCATCGCGTAAAGCCCCCACTTTAGTGGCTGGGGCTCAACTAGTGTCCATGGGCTACCGGGTAGTGAAACCGCATGGTCCTACGGTCATTTGTTTTGAGTCAAAACCAGCGAGTGACGGACAGACAGACGGACAGACAGACACACCGCTTGTAGCTAATATCAACTGCAAGGGTATCGCCCTGATGGGTTGACACACTTTGTGATAAATAGGCAAAAAGTATTTGGTTGCTGCATCTGATGCACACAATGTCCAGGGTGACCACTCTCCAAACAATGTGAAATTCCCTGACATTTCCCAGACGGTTCGCGGCACTCCTCCGCGGCACTTAACATGTTAGGTGTTACTCATATCATGCCCGTACCATTATACTAAATACCTGTATGGACTATGGACACAAATATGCAGTTTACAATAAACAGATTTAGGCAACTTTCCCTGACAAGATTTTTTCCACTCACATTTCCCCGATTTTTTAGTAAAATCCCTGACATTTCCCTGACAGCTATCAAATTCCCTAACATTTCCAGATTTTAGAGACAAGTGGTCACCCTGAATGTCCTTCCTTGTGGTATGTAGTCCTCCTGACACCCCAACCATTAATGACAAGTGTAGGCCTACCTGGTGTGGTTCCTATACCATTTGCACGGCGCAATAATTGCCGCACGATGCCATATGCCTCAGAGCTGACAATAGGTCAGTGGTCGTGTGTCAAATGGGTCAACAGATCTGGATGGGTCACAGGGATCATGGGTCAGTATCCGTGACCCACTGACGCACGAGTAAAGCTACAAGAAGCTCCGCTGTCGCAAAGAGGCTGCGCGATGCTTCGTGTCTGTATAGCTTCAATACAAAACGTCGAGCGCAGTCTTTTATTATTAGTTGTTTCGGCTTCATATATACCACTGCGTACAATTAAATTCTTTTCTGTTCTCTTCTCTTCGGCGTATTCGTACATGCTGCAGTCCGTCACAAACATTCGCTGGTGCGTCGCTGACTGTGCGATCTACACTGTACACTGCATGGTCGTCGGTAACTGTTTTTGTCACTTCGTAGTTCGCACGTCCAGGCAATCGATCGATAGCCAGTGGTGCGTGGCCCACTGTGTCATATACTCAGCTTCGTCGTCGGTAAATGTTTTTGGCACTTCGCACGTCCAGCAATCTTCGATAGCCAGCTATTAGACCAGAATCGCGATTTCTGCCTATACCCCACCTGCATTCGACGCCACAGTTATGGGGGTTCCCGTCGGAATATCGCCACCCCGTTTAGTACGGAAAAACTAGAATGGTGTGGCTACCTGATGGTTAAAAAATTTAGAAGATATGTTTATTCGTTTTGACGTGATCCACGAACGTGACAAACGGACAGACAGACACCGCATAACGGCTATAGCCGCGCTTATGCATAGCATCGCGCGGCAATAAAATGCGAACAACCATATCAAAGACTGAATTATTTCATCGGCACTACTGTGCTAAACAACAAGCTCTGCTGTCGTCGCAAAGAGGCCGCGCGATGCTTCGTGTCTGTATAGCTTCTAGGCCTATACACTAGAATGGTGTGGCTACCCGATGGTGAAAAAAATTCGAACATATGTTTATTCGTTTTGACATGATCCACGAACGTGAAAGAATCGCCGTTTCTACATACCGCAGCCCACATTTTGGTTTCCCTTGGAGACGCCCCTGCGACTATGACACAATATGTTGCATGGATGGAAAGACAATTCAATGCTTGCCAAACCCCTCGCAGTATGTACCTATCTATCTTCAATAGTTTCCGAGTTAAACGATGCTTAAGTCAATGTGTAAGTCCAAAAATCGCTATTTTTACCACATTTTTGTTTCCCCTGGGGAAGCCCCTGGGGCAGTTACGCTAAATGTTGTATGGATGGAAAGAGAATTCGATGCTTACAAATTGTCTTGCTGCATGTGCCCATCTAAGTATAACCGTTTCTGAGATACAGCAAGATATTTGTGAAAAAAATCGGCATTTTATCATACACCCTTGCATTCGATGCCCCCGGTTAGGGGGTTCCCGTCAGAATATCGGCACCCCCTTTGGTGTTGAAAAACTAGAACGGTGTCGCTACCCGATGGTGAAAAAAATTCGAAGATATGTTTATTCGTTTTGACGTGATCCACGAACGTGACAGACGGACGGACGGTCACTGCATGACAGCATAGACCGTGCTAGCATAGCATCGCGCGGTAAAAATGTAGGCAATATCAGACAGAGTCATGGGTGGGGTGTTATGGGTCACACGGGTCACGGGTCAGTTAAGTGATGGGTCACGTGGGTCATGGGCACAAAATATTACCCACTGTCAGCTCTGATATGCATAGCCGACGCCGTCGTGCGGTGTCCGTCAGTCTGTATGTCTGTTTGTCGCGATCTCTCATGGATTGTTTCGAAGCTAGTATTCTCCAAACATATTCTTAGACTTTGTACATCATCTGGCAGCCCCGCCATTCTATGGCTGCAGTTTTTTTGGTACCAAACGTATCGACAATATTCTGACGAGATCCCTAACGGCAGCGGCGAATGCAGGTACGACAATGGTATGGTATAGTAGAGTTTAACGTCCCACTCGACACACTATAGGTCATTTTGGAGACGATGGGTAAGACAAAATCGCGATTCTCGGACCATTATCTCGCTTTATCTCGGAACGATAAAAGATTGTGACATAGTTATACTGCGGACCGCCAATAGGAACTCATACGCGGTCTGTCGAATGGCGCCATTTTCGACGACCCTGAATGACCCCTAACCCAGATTTCACGGTCATACACTTATTTGACGTTGAATATTTCATGAACGGTACAAGATAAAGACACAGTTACAATGGAATACTAATAGGAACTTACACACGTTCTACTCGACGGTGTACTTTCGAATGCCGTCGAGTGACAGGAAGATTTTCAACGACAGGGAGCGTTGAGCGGCCTCTCTGCGACAGCTGAGCTTCTTGTTCCAACTAGCAGGCAATAAGTCGCTATATCTCGTAGACGATACAAGAAAGCGCCATAGTTACTACGGAAGGTGAATAGGAAATCGTATGCGATCTATCAAATGGTGCCATTTCCAATGACCTTGAACGAACCATAACCCTATTTTCAAGGTCACACTACTTTTTGACGCTAAATATCTCACAAACAGTTACAGACACGGCCATAGTTACTATAGAAGGCGAATAGGAAACCACACCCAAGCTTTTGAATGGCACTAGTTTCAATGACCTTGAGTGACCTCTAACCCACATATCAAGGTCACGATATTATTCAACGTCAACTAACTCGAAAATGGTACTAGATAGAACTATAAGTAAAATGGCCGACCACTAGAAAGTCGCATATGGTCTATCGAACGGCGCGATTTCCATTGACCTTGAACGACCTCTAACCTGGTTTTCTGGTCACGCCATTCTTTGACACTGAATATTTCACAAACGGCTACAGATACGGCCATAGTTACTATAGAAGGCGAACAGGAAACGGCACCCAAGCTTTCGAACGGCAGCAATTTCAATGACCTTTAGTGACCTCTAAGTCATATTTCAAGGTCACGATATTATTCAACGTCAAATAACTAGAGTAATAGTAAGTCGTGTATGATCTACCCAATGGTTCCGTTTCCGGTGACCTCTAGTGACCGTTAACCTAGATTTCAAGGTCACTGTGTTATCATAGGTGCCCTCGACGTATTGTGTGCGCAGCTGACGCGCGATCTGTTTGCGATAGCTAAGTTCTTGTTTTCACTGTTGTATTCAGCAATGACCTGCGAAAGACGCTGGAGTTAAATTTAAATCTATGGCTCACGTTACCTTGCGAAAGTATAAAGTATTTGAGTGTACAACGTCTTATTCTGTTCGATATCGAAAATGTTAATCTCTGTCCATTGACGGCCAGCAACCCTTTATGGGCACATTTAATGGCACAGCAACAGACTATTATACAGCAGTACGGTCATTGGTACACTCGCCGTTAACGGGTGGGCTGTTATATTTGGTACATCGAGGAGGGGTCTGGACAGACGGGCTGCGGCCCTGCCCAGTCCCCTCCTCGGTGTACCAAATGTTACAGCCAACCCATCAACAGACAGTGTACCAACATCCCATTATTCGATGTGGCACTATAAGTACCTGTGCCCGTTAAAGATTTAACCTAGCTAAAGGTAAAGGCAACGTGGATTTATATAGCGCCTAGTCGTGAAGCCTCTAATTAAGGCTCTCAGACATGCACGAATCACACAGTTTCATCTGCAAATTACACCATGCCTGCCTTTACCTCGTAAGCGTTCACCAGATGGCGCTACCACTAACTTGTGATAGCGACCGTCTAATTGCAGCTTATTACTCATTTATCTACCCCGAAAGGATGAACTGGCTAGTGCGTACTTTGAGAAGCGCCGGTTGTTGATCCATGATGGAACGTGTTCTTAGCGATCAGCAAGCTCAGACTAGACGGACTAGACGGACACCGGTTGCTGAAACACACCAGACCCGCATCACACATCACCACTGTCTTCTACCACGACAGGAGATAACCCCCCCCCCGTCTGGGATAAAACCCCCTCGGTCGTAATCCCATTTTTGCTGCCATACGTTGGAACAGTCATACAGCGAGAATTTTTTTTGAAAACTAGCACTAACCCATACTTCCAACCCTATCCGACCCACAAGGCGGGGTCCTGACCCTAACCGACCCACGTGCGGCAACAAAGAAGGGGTTATGACCTAGGGGGGTGTTGGCCGGGGTTGTCGTTTGGTCGTTGTTGTTTCTCTTCGAACGTCTGTGCGCACGTGATTCCATCAGAAGAAGTCGGCAAAAAGCCGCAAAATATAATGAATCAAAACACGATGAGTTCACAATTATTATAAGTCGTCGCTGTGATGGTAGGCCTAGATACAACGTGATACGTCGCTGATATATCTTCGCTGTTCACAGTATACAATATGCGATATAGGCTACTACAGTTCGCTGCTCTATAGCGGACTATAGCGGTGAAACTGTAATAATAAAACGCCAATTTATTTGTAAGGCGCCGTAACATGGCGTTACTCACTACAAGGGCGCCTAAACTGAGACACAAAGCACTCGACGTACCGTCATTAATCGATTTAAAATATTCCGTTCTTCACATAACGAGGTAGGCTACTATAGTATCTAATATCATAACAGCGAATAGAAACAAGAACTCGTAAATATTGATATTCGATATCGAACGACCGCACCAAGTAATGTCAGCTCGCGCATGGGCGTGAAGTCACCTGGATTGGCTGCAGCGTACTGAGATATGAGTGTTGCTCGCCCGGTAGACAGGTGCGCCCATGCAGCCTGTGTGGGCCAGCACGGCCGTACCGCAATTGCTCGCAGCGCACATTGCGGAAGGCGTTGGCCGTCGACGTCAACATAAATCTGTATCGCTGGTCATAAAGAACGCGCCACTTTTACTACCCGCAACGTAGCAGCTAGGTAGTATTGGTTTCAGATGAATGCGTCTGTGTAAACCCTCTGTTACTTTTTCAGACCTGACTTGATTGTAATATTATAATGAACATGACGCATTTGGTTGTTACGCTGACTGTGTGTGTCTGTTCTTGAAAGCTGATGCTGTTGAAGGACAAACCCGTTCTATCTGCATGTTGTCAGTTTGCCGTAGTTCCGCTCCTGGCTCACGGTCAGCCGCCAGTATGATGCTGGACATCCCTCGTACAACGACGTCACTGGGAGAGCATTTGCCGTCGCCGGACCGCGTGTCTGGAACAGCCTTCCTCCTGCCATCCGTGATCCGTCACTGTCGCCGTCAATCTTCGGAAAGCTGCTGAAAACTTAGTTGTTTGTTTAAGGGTCGCGGCGCTGGTGACTTATGAACTGGCGCCTTGGAAATGTACTGACTAACTAACTACAGTGCGAGTCAAAAAATTATCCCCCCCTTGAGTTTTTCTGAATTATTCCCAACGGCTGAGGGTTTTTAATTAAGATTTTACACGCCTATTGTATGTTCATATCTATGGTAAATTACTAAATTTCATTCAATTATCTCTAAATTTGACAGTTATGCCATATTAAGCTCAACCACCCAGTGAATTTTCACTTTTCACTTAAGGCCACTGTACTGACTGCATCGCGAAGGATGAATGGCCACCAAATTCACCCGACCTCAGCCCACTTGACTATCATGTGTGGGGCTATTACATTACATTACATTTTTTAATGTGGCCTAAGTAACAATTAACTTCAAGGACCAAGATGGCGACAGAAAACCATAGCCAACTACAAAATAACGTCCGGATAAGATTGATGAAATAAGTTTTTCAGTTTCTTTCTGAAAACTGACAGCGATGAGGCCGATGTAAAGTCATCAGGAAGACTGTTCCAGAGCTTTGGCCCAACAGGGCCAAATGAACGGTCTCCGACAGTTACGAGACGCGACGGGGCGAACATCAAGTTGGCTGGAAGTCGCCGACCGTAGACGACGACGAGACGGCAAGTCAGCAACGCGGCGAAGAAGGTCAGACCGGTATCGAGGTACAGTGCCGTGCAGAGCTCGGTATACAAGGACCGCCAGTTTGAATTTGATGCGCTCAGGAGCACGAAGTCATTGAAAACTGGCAAGACTGTCAGTGACGTGATCTGAGCGACGTAGACCGGCGATCGACCGAGCTGCAGCGTTGAGAACCGACTGCAGGCGATTCAGCATAGGTTGGTCGGTAAACCAGCCAACGTAGCAAAGGGCGACTTACACATGCCACGTCGGACGCACTGTGACCGACCGTGAAGATACGAATGGATATCACTAACAGGTCGCGCTCAGAACGTTGGATGATTTTGTCTAAAATCTAGCCGTTGTTTTCATTGCCAAAAATTTGCGGCGATACTGATATATTTGTAGTAATGTTGTTATCTCTTGTGCAGTAGGACTATTACGTGATCCTGAGCGCAACTTGTTAGCGATAGCTAAGTTTCCTGTCAAATATTTTACGATAATTTTGGTAAATACACTGTGTCTCAAAAACGCACCAACTTTTTGGCACGCTGTAGTTTCGACAAGCATGGACCAATTTTGATAATTTTTAGTAAACAGCATCAGCACACTTTTAGAAATTATACGCATGTTCAACTTTCCTCGTATCTTCACCTTTACTTACTTTATTTGCTTTTAAATAGTCCATCGGATTCAAATCTGGCGAATTGGATGGCCACATCTCAGGAGGGATAAACTCTTGGCGTCTCTCTCTACAGCATGGTGACAGTGTCACGTGCACGGTGAACGGTATGATTTCAGTGACGTCAACATTACGTCACCAGGTAAGGGATGTACATGGCACGCAACGTAGTAAATTTACCAGTATGGTTAGTATTCATCTGCAAAGTTGTGTACCAAAAATCATAAAAATCCGTGCATATTTGTAAAAGTTATTGTGAAAAAAATTAGTGGCTCCTTTTCATGTGGACACGGTGTATATACTACTTTTTAATTCGTATTAACCATAATAAACTAACTGCACAATGTCAACGTAATCCTAAATAATTTTGTTTATGATGATTAGCTGGCAGGCATTGCTGTCCGCTAGATTTACTTTCTTCATTAATTATTTTCTCTATGCTGCTGTCGTCATTCTGACATCAATACGATCTTCAGCCACAATGCCTGCTACGCGCTCGGTGCAGTATTGAACAACAGGCACGGCCGTCATTGTGGCAACGATTCGGCGACACTTCGTCGGGCGACACTTAAACGGCGACAGTTCACCGGGCGACAATTGACCGGGGCGACAATTAACCGGAGCGACAGATAACCGGGCGACACTTAATGGGGCGACGTGTAATCGGGCGTATGAATGAAACAGCACAAACACACTGTATATGTATAGAGGCAGGTACGGTGTAATTTGCAGGTAGCACTGTGTGATCCGCACCCGAGCGCCTTGAGTGTGAGGTACTGCAATAAAGGCGCTATATAAATCTACTTCTTTTATATGTTAACATGTAACTCAACACAAAAGTAGTTATTGTATAGTGTTTATTATAGTGCATAATACTTAGAGTTAGGATGAAAACTAAATAATAGCTAAACCACTTAGCTTAACATTATTGTCTATTATTGACAACCTGTTATTTGCAACCAACTTAACACTGTTCACGTAGTGTTCATATCATATCGGCGCCATGAAATAAAATGTGGGTATGCTGAGTGCGAGACCCTCCCCCCCCCCCCCCCCCC
>Ga0209149_1001803_pt1 | contig 11371 bp, 4 predicted proteins | sample WorMetTyACAVOLI2_FD_187423 | JGI IMG/M metagenome (GOLD analysis project Ga0209149, IMG submission 187423) | Marine gutless worms symbiont microbial communities from Max Planck institute for Marine Microbiology, Germany - Olavius algarvensis... ...
TGAGTTGTCAGCTTTTCGGCGCATGCCAGCGCAGGTTCTCAGCGATGCTGTTAAACTTAAACGGTTGGAACGATGCAGAGCTCTTTTGAGACGTTTGACCTGCAGCGAAATATTTATGGTTATTAATTATTATTATTATCATATGACATCACCAATGACGTCATATTTATCCTGTAAGCAAGTCAGTAAGTAATTTTATTAACTTTCACTCGAGCTGGAAGTTCTGTCTGCATTTGCAATGCTGCAATCGCGACATTTATGGTTGTTGAGTTGCAAAATCGCATTTTCAAATTCAAACAGCCGTAACTTTTTTCCACGTTTGAATGTTTTAATACAATTTTCAGAATATATTGTATTACTTATTGAAAGTAAATGCTAACAATTTCAAAAAAATTAATTGCACCGTTTTTGAGTTATTCAATTTTTCTTAGGGGGTTGTTTTTTATGCCGCACCCTGTAGACTTGTCTGCAGTGCGGGCAAGTCCATTACACACATGCTGCTGCAGAGGCATCATATGACCACGAGTCATCTCTAGCTGTATACATATACAGCACCACATCATCTAACACAGATCATGTATTTCTGAAACTGCATTACTGCATGTAGTTACTCAGCAGTGGAAAGTTGTAGGAAGTTTATAGTGAGTGGTATAAGTAGTATAAGGGTCCATGGCTGCTGGTGTGTGTTCTAGATGGGATCTGATCAATAACATGTAAGGCTAAGCCAAGGCTTTAACTTCAGATATACAGTGGAAAATGTTCCATCGAACAAAGTTTTAAAACTTCTGTAGCATTGGCAGGAACGTTGTGGACATACTGATTCCAGCAGAGATCATTAGAAACAGTTGCAGTTCTAGCCAAAACACTCGGGGGGGCCGGGCCCCGAGCGCCAAGTGGGGCGGGCTATGGGGAGTAGTTGGTGGAAAAAACTGGGGGCCTGGACAAAAAGTGAAGGGGCCGAGGCCCCCCCGGCCCCGGCCTAGAACCGCCACTGATTAGAAATGGTAACACCAAGACATGCTAGTGTGTGAAGGGAACTAACAGATGTTCATCAGCAAGTTTGTATATGATAGTAAAGTCGGGTCTTTTGCGCTTACGAGAAATGCTCGTGATGTGACATTTTGTGAAGTGCTCAAGATGTGACAGTCGTCAGGTGTTGAACTGTCTCAGTCTTGAGATACAAGACCAAAGACAGTAACGGCAAGACTGAGACCAAGACCGAAACAGTGAACATACTGGCTTGAGACTTTCTCAAGATGAGATGGTATTTCTTCCATACCTGGTTGCAAGATAAGGCCACACGGTTACGTGAAGATGTCACAGGAAATGAACTAAAGTGAAGGACTCAAAACAGTCTTAGAACAAATGTCGATCACAGAATGCCATGTAATAAGTATGTAGTTGGTGTCCTTAGGTCAGACAACAAGGTTGTTACACCTTTGGTACATGTGCACGAAGTGTGTATGAATTTGATGACAGTGGCCATAGATACTCATAGAGGTTATTGAAAAAAACTGAAGATAATAGTGGAAGAAGGAATAGAGCTGTGGACGAATGTCATGATAAAACGGGTAATAATAGCTGAGACACTGATGGTGTTTACAGTGTTGATGCTGTTATGATCAGTGGTCGGAGGACGAAGACGTCTACATCTCGTCGACCTTGGCAGCTGTTCAAGGAGTCGAGACGGCAGCTCTCTCAGCTTGACTTCACTCGGTGCAGTCATCACTTCCCTGCTCAGTGGTCAGCGGCAAGTCCCATATCGGTCAGTTAATGACGTCATTAATCACAGGCTAGTCATGAAGTTCTGTGTCATTGCTGTGTAACACTTTTGGGCAAATGTTTAATCACTGGTGCATAATGCTTCAAAGTTAACACTGTGGCACTGTCGAAATACGTGCAGTTTAATTTAATAGAATCATTATTATTACCATTACTACTATTGTACTTAATTTGCTACCGCTTGTTGACCCACCTTATGCATTGGTTGCCGACGTCGGTCTGTCTGTCTTCCATCCATCCGTTGTCTGTCCCGTGGTTATATCAAAGAATGCATGCAGCACTGCACAACCGCGGTGGTGGTCATCGACGATCGACCTGTCACCCCCTCTCTGACAGAATCGACTCGGCCTCAGCGTCAGCATATCAACCAATTTATTTGGGTTTTGGGGTTGCGGTGACCGCCCCCTTCTCAGGAAAGTACAGTCACAGGCCTGCCTTTTATTATAGTGATGACACTCTCTTGTTTACGTGAGTCGTCCTTATAATGAAGTTAATGCTCCATCACTTGCTGGCACCTTCAGAATCTCACACAATTATCTGATTTTTATATATCTTTTATTTTAATGTTGTCTCATCTCGTTTAAGTATGTTTCGGCAGAGATTTATTTGTGGTGTGTAGTGATCACAAGCTGACGCAGTTACTGCGTGAATCACTAGGCAGCGCCACGTGTAACACGTGCGCCATCATTCACGTGAGTCCAGCATCGGCGGCGTACAGCGACTCATTGCAGGTGATGCAGCTGGCATCTCGCATGCATCAGACGAGGTTGCGTCGTCGACCGAAGGTCTGTGTAGACGTCGTTTGTCGTTGTGTAGTTTAATAGATGATCAGCGACATTTATCTCGGATTATCTGCACCGTTGATGACATTGACATAACTGATATCTGTGAGCTTAGATGTTCCTTCATTGATAACTTATAATGCTGTCTTTTTCTCTGTACCAACGTCTGATTTTTCTCTGCCGACGTCTGATGAAAAACAAGTCGCAGGCCACATGGCCGATGTTTACCTCGTCCTCTCCGGTAGTAGCCTGTGAGATGTTGTTTTTGGTCGCATGTTTTTAACTTTGTTTGTTAGCAGCATTACAGAAAAACTGTTACAGCTATCCTCAGAATAGCTGGACAGTGGCTGTGGGACAATGCCGTTAAATTCATCAGGTGGCAGCACCCTGCAGTGTGGCATAAGGCGACGTTTGCAGTGTCTGGCTTAGTGGTTCTGTACTGTGATGATGGTAGAATTACAAATGTGTGGTCTTTATGGTAGTTACCACACAGTTTTGACGAGTACTGAAGGTGGTCAAGGTAAAAGGAGAGGTAAAAGGTACCCATAAGTGGATTTATATTGCGCCTTTGTTGTAGGCTCACACTCAGTCGAGGTGTTCAGGTATGGATCTGCAAATTACACTGTACCTGCCTCTACCTGGTGATGATGATTGCATTGTGATGAAGATGTGACAGTGTGAGATTGTGATTGATGTGAACAGTTATCAAGCAGTTCAGACGAGAGTTCTTGTGATGGCTCGAGCTCCGGTACACTACACCACTGGTACGGCCGACGACGTCGTGCCGGCGTCAAGATGGGGGTGCGACGCAGCTACCAGCGCTCACACTCTGACCCCGAATGTCTGTCCAGCAGTGAGCAGTCGTGTGACACGGCCATTTACGTCGGCAGCGGCCGCGGCATGGCTACAGCAGCGCTCAGTGACCGGGAGTTCACAGACAGCGAAACTGCTTCGTCAGTTATCACCATTCAGTCACCACGCCTGCTTCACAACATGGTTCGATCCTCGGCATTTATTTTTTTAAACACTGTTCGAACGGGGTGAGGCAGTTTGTTCCAGGTGGTAGTGGATTCACAGATTACACAGAATATAAACAAACAAAATCTTCAGAACTTGTTATTTTCTGTTAAGTAATGGCTTACAGCGTTTATATGTAAGATATTGGATGATGATTCTTCAGTGGGCTGGATACCAGTGCTGTGGCAAATAAAACTCTGACAGAAAATAAGCATGTCATAAACATTAATGGTGATGTTTAAAAAAATGGTAACTTTGAGTTTGACCGGTCTATGAGTTAAGTAATGTGCATCAATTGGAAAATGTGGCTAAAATTAAAAATTTGGATGAAATTGTGATGTTGGATTGTCAAATGAATAAATTTTGGACTATACATTTGTCACAGCTCTAGGGCCAGGCATCAGGCGTGTAAAACATTAGTTCATACAGTTACTATAGGCTCTGTAAAGAGACCTTTGGGAATCTGGCATCTGTGATAAACACAGAAAATTGTCAAGTTAGACAAAAACCAAGAGTACCCCGGTAGTAGGAGTCGTTATTGGTTAGTATATTAACCATTTAGTGGGCACATTAAAACTGTAGAGCAATGGACCATTATACAGCAATATGGTGATTGGTACACTGGCCGTTGATTGGTGGGCTGTTACATTTGGTACAGCAAGGAGGGGCCTGGGCCAGCTGCGGCCCTGCCTAGTCACCTCCTCACTGTACCAAATATAACAGCCTACCCATCAACGGCCAGTGTACCAACTTCATATTATTTGATGTGGCACTACAATTAACTCTGCCCTCTAAAGGCCTCGTTAATTGATCACTTGATATTAGTTTGTTAATACATCCAGCTGCATGAGCAGGAAGAGTTCTAACTGGCAGCTAACTGTTGTGTTTTAGACGCCAGTGCAGCATACCACGTTGACGTCACGTGACTCAACAAACTGGAATTCTCCCGGTATCCAAGCTGCCACCGCTGCTGCCATCGCGTCGGGTCTGAATGGCATGCCATCTCCGCGGCGAAGATTTCCGCGACTTTCTGCCTCACCTCAGTGCCCGGCAACGATCCCGGAACATCCGGATGAGGAGCTGTGGATCGATGGTCCACGATCTTCCGTCTGCCCTGCTCCCGCTGCCAAGTCTGTCTCACACACCCAAATCAGTTATTCCGACAAATGTGCCAGCCAGTCTGCTAACGCCATTTCATCACACAAATTCACTACACAGTCAGCACCTAGCAGTGAGTTATGGGTTGACGGACCGGTCGAGCTTCGAACCCAACTGCAGGGTGGAGTTTCAGACCGCAGAACAGTTGATAGTTTGGGTCCTGAAGCAGTTGCTAGGAAACCGGTGATAAACAGTGACGTGGAGGAGATTGTAACGTCGCACCTCTCTCGAAAGCCTGCGGCATCACACAGTGAAGGTGTTTCGAAGTCGCGTCTCCCAAGGACCAGTGCCAAAAAGAACCATTCCAGTCCACGACTGAAGCATACAACTCCGCCAGTGCTTGATGGTCGAATCACAGAGTGGGTGAGATCTGTCCAACTAGCCAGTCCACCGCCAGATGCTAATATCCATCAGACAGATACTATGAATGTGTCAGTGTCTCAAGAGCTTGAACTACCGGAGTCCATTCATCCAGAAGATAATGAAAATCATGAAGATGTTGAAGTAGAGGACAAAGAGGAGACAGGTTCAGTGGCTACTAGTAGTCACTCCCTGTATGAACGCGAGGTTGATCAAAGTCTTGAGACTGCCAGTTTATATGGCTGTACGTTGATGTCTTCAGATGAGGATGCAGCGTCACTTTCGAACTGCAGAGTTGGATGGCTGCACGATGGTGTTCCAGATGGTGCGGCGGATGGTAAACCATCTGAGCTGCAGAACAAAGAAAACATTCCAGCGTTGAATATTCCAGATGACGTTTTGAAAGCGCCAGTTATGTCTCCTTGCACTATAGATAGGAGGTCAAGACTGATAGAGCCAGTCGTTTGGTCTACCTCAAACTGTTCCAGATACAGTAGCAGCCCACCTGTTCCTCAGAGATCATCCTCATTCCCTTGCAGATGCCTTTCCAGTCCTCGGAAGAACTCTTCCTTACATGGAGATCAGTCACCGAAGCCTTCAGGACTGAAGTTGCCAAATACAACAAAGGCAAGTTCGCCTACCAGAACGCAACGATGTTCTGATACAGTTTGTGAGAGATCACAGCCGTCTTGCGTGAAGAAATCAACCAGCTCTGTTGCTGAGCAGGATAAAATCCGTACGAATGTCTCGTCACAAAAGTCTCATAAAGCTCTGAACCAAAATCCGCAGCAGTCGAAAAGCGGAAGTTCACGTAACGTTGACCGCTGTCATATGAGCGTTGGGAAGAATTCTCTGAGAGAGGCAAAAGTCGATGGAAAGACTAGCCTGCCGGTAGCTGTGAAGAGGACATCGGAAGCTGGTGACGAACACTGCCTAGTGTCTCCATATCACACGGTGACAAGTCCGCGGCGGCGCGGCGCTGGCTGTTCAACAAGCAGCGATAACAGCAGTCAGCTGAGTGATGCGGTCACGGCGAGGAGCAAGTCGAGTGAAGTGGAGCTGAGTAGTGGCTACGAGAGCATGTTGCGAGACGACAGTGATGAGATGATCACAGGACACTGCACGGACTGGACGTCCAACAACACACGTGGTGAGTATACAGACAACGTTGTCCCATGCTGTCAGTGGTAGAAAGATAGTCCTGGGTCTAAAGACTTCAGCAGTGTATGCAGATAGCACTGTGGGCGACCCCTAACCTAGATTTAATGCTCATGATATTCTTCAACATCAAATATCTCATATACTACAAGACAGAGCTATTAGTTACAATGGCAGACTGATAGGAAGTCGTATGTGACCTGTTGAATGAATCCAATGACATTGAATGACCCGTGACTCAGATTTTAAAAGCCTCAACGTTGAATGTCTCAGAAACGATACTAGATGGACATATGGTTACTACAGAACACAAATAGAAAGTCATATCTGGCCTGTTGAATTTTGCCATTGCCAATGACCTTGAACGATCTTCAAGGTCATTTCAGCAACTTCTCTGAAAATAATGGTAGCAAGTTCAGGTGATCTAACATTGCCGATGACTGAGTGATCTTTGAAGGTTCTATAAACGGTTTCGTTGTCTGTATCTCAAAAATACTGCATGTATAATGCACATAGTCTTTTTACAACGGTTGGACATCATATGTTAGCAGTTATTTCTACTATGTGGTATTCGACCAGAAGGACTGCTGTATGATGCTGAGCACAACCTGTGAGCGATAGCTGAGTTTGTTGTTTGCATTGTTGTCAGATGGCATCGCTAAATGTCATCACACCACGTCAAGTTGTCGTCCGTTGCTGTCCAGTATCTCAGAGTCTACAGGTGTACCGAGTGTACCGGGTGTACCGACTGTGGAGTCTTGTGTCTGGATGCACACTACTTCGACACACATCCACGACGACATTGTGCCTCATGCTTCCGACGTCACCTGCGGAGATTACACCACGTCGACAGCTGGACTCGTCAACGATGCCGAGGTAACTGTCAGTGATCAGACAGATTGTTAGTCAACGTAACGTATTCTGCCGAGGCTGGCGCAGTTATGTGATGGTTCGTTCTGTCATCCTGTTGGTCATTCATTCTGTCATTCTCGTTCCATCTGTGAGCAGGATAACTCAACGAACGCATTAACAGATGTCGACCAAACGTGGTAGGCACGGGCAAGGGGTAAACCTCTAGAAGTGGTTAAATTTTGGTCTTGATCTGGATCCGGATGTGGATTTATGATCAGTTTTTCACTTCGCTTAACATTGGGCAATAGGCATTTTTTACGACCTATATGTTGTCATTCACCAGGGGGCAACACTGCAGCAGCCTTAGCAGATAGCGCATTTTACATGATATATTCTCACTCATTGCAGGGTGACAAATTGACAATGTAACGATGTTGGCGGAGGTTGCGTTTTCTGAGTGCTGTTGTTTCAACTGTGTTACTATCACGTTTTTTTTGCACAGCACATACAAGGTTGCAGGAGGCACAGAAAGTTCAAAATATAACAGTTTAATTGTATTAAATTAAACAACAAAAAAGTGTCAAAACGTAATGATTGTCAAGTAAATAATGTAATTTTCGTTTTTTTTATCTGTTTATTATTTTCTTATGTGAATGTCATCTAATTTCATTAAACCGTATAAACAGAATAGGTAGATATTGAGTGAAAATAGTTTGCCGCATATATTATGTGTAGTATTTGCTGCATTATATTCATCAGTTAATGTGTGCTGTGTGTGATATGATTGACGCCAGGTGCAGGCAACATTGTCACGTATCCAGCGTGTAGACGATCTGCTTGTTCAACAGAATCGGCTCAAGTCTCAGCTGATCCAGCTCAAAACTCTCCTCTCGTCTGATTCTGCCGCTGAAATTACCGGTAATAATATTAAGCATTCCTTCTCTGTTCTCACAGAATAATAACTAAAGGATATGGCACACTGTTGAGATGCAGGACCATACACAGTTTCAAGGTTAAAATGCCGTTGGAGGTCGTTTTAGGATCTCCAGATGTGCTGCGATCTGTGGTATGTGTTAATAAAATTTGGTGTAGACGTATTCAAACTCTGAAGTATGCCATACACAGTGCAGTAGTGACCCTATAGTCATTGTGTGTCAAGTTTGATGCAACTACAGCGAGTCGATTTTCTCTACGTCTGCCAACAACGTTATGTTTTTGTCCGTGTTCGTCTGTTCTGTGATCACTTTTACTGAAGAAGTTGTAGATGAATCTTCGTGAAATTTTGGGAGAGGTAGGCCTTGGGATAAGAAGCAACACTTAGATTTTTGGATCCAGATTTGGGAATTTTTCTTCTTTGCCTATTTTGTAATGCGTGGGACAGTGCTACTTTACTGTTATTCGCTAGGTGTCAGCACTATGATTGCTGTAGTGATGAGCATCAAATCAAACGTTACCTTGGCCGGGGTTTGAACTCTGATTGCTTTGTGGTCATCTTGTGCAATTAAACAAGTCCACATGCATTTTTTATCATCATCAACATATTTTTAGCATCATTAATAACTGTTGTGGTGTTGTTATAGTTTTGTGTTGGAGTATGGATGTAACTACAGAGGTGATGCTGTCTGGTTGTGTCATTGGCATTTAGAGAATACATTGAGTATAGCCATTGTCAGAAGCTGTGTTAATGTTTCACATATTTGTTTCTTTTAAATCAAATGAATTGACCAATATATGTGTATACTGCAGTAAGTATGGAGGATGGTGTTGATCGAGATCGGGCCGATCCGGAGTTTCTGAGGATTCTTGAACTACAGACCAGTATGTTGGAGAGGCGTGTCCGTGCCTGCCAGGCCAGAATCATGCTGGTTACATGTTTCGACTCTCGTGTCTGATTGGTCGGTGGATCAGTCTAGCTATCCAATGGCAGTTTTCACTTCATGAACCACGACATGACAACGAGCTGTTATGTTGGAGCTCTGAGCCAAAGTGCATTTTTTATTATTTATTACTCATGTGCCATAGTGATTGTTGATAAAGTCTTTGTATATAACGAATCAAGATTTTTTTACTCACTCACATTGCAGTGTTCTGAGATACTGTTGCATATAAATGACCAGACTGCATAGCAGTGTTGTACTGAATGACTGATGAGTGGTCAATTGACCGTACGTGCAAGGCTTGCTGTTTAGCTGTTGGTATAGATAACGCAATAAGTGTTTTCTACAACTGTTGTATTGTGTTTTTACAGACTGTATGTCATATTAGCAGTTGAGTGTGTAATGTCTCAGGCATAATGTCAACGTTCAGCAGTAGGTCTGTCTCATGTTACTGTCCATCGTCACAACATGTTGCCTTTCGTTGAGTCTCATCGACTGAGTTCCATTCTCATGCTTGACTGATTGTCTCAGCTGAGCCTGGTGGCATTGTCCCTTGACATGTGGCAGGTTAAAGATGAATGGTAGAATTTTCTTCCATACGAATTTAACCACACGTCGCACATCCCGTGAGTGACATGTTTGCTACGCATTACAGACTGCTGGCAAAATAATTCGTTGTTTTTTGTTCGGCGTGTTACTCAAATTGCCAGATTTTAAACATACTATGCACAAATGTTGAAACTTTTAAATATAAAAAATAAAAACAAACTTTTTGTTCATCGCCACCATCCAGATGGAGGTGGTCATAATAGCTAGCATAGAAATTTCTGCTAGGCTAGGAAAAAATTCTATGCTGGTTGGCTACCATTGTCGTTCAGTGATATGATGTGCACTGTTGTGTCTGTATCCATCAGTCGCTGTCTCTGTCTGCTTGTATACTGCAAACGTAATGCCTCAGTTCCTCAGTTGACGTTAAATTTAGAAGTGACAAATGTTTTCTGTAACACTTTACCCAGCATAATGTCACTTTCAAAGGACTTATGTAGGATAGGCAAGATATGATTTATGGAGCATTTGAGAATTCGGGAAGAGGCAATGAATAGGTAACTGTAAACCACCTGAATTATTTTTATTTCATGCTGTGTAACACATTTACTTACTTATTAACAGTGAGAAGTTTTATGATTGTTTAAATAACCCGAGTGACAGTGGCTGGTCAACGTTTGTATTTGTGATGAGTTGAGTTCTGTTAAAACTAATCGCATATCTCTCCACAGACCAAAAAATCCTATGAAAGTTTTAGCCATCACGTCTGGCTGTAATACGAGGTGAGGTTTGTATGTTGTTAATTTACATATGCCAGCTTCGTTGTACATTCAGCCTACAGTGCGTCTTAGCATAATATTATTTCGATGGAAAGTATGCAAAATGAACGTGAAAACGAAACGACATCATTCCCTGCATGTTATTTCTTATATACCTAACCATAATGTGTAAATCTAACGAATCTAAATATTCTACTGCAGCGTGACGTAAGTGGTTCTTACATATGCTAATATTTCTGAGAAGGTTGCAGTTTGTGTTTTTGTCGTCACTTATCAGACTGCGCTCGTGCAATGTGTGTATGTTATAATTCAAGCAGTAATTCAGCAGCGACCCTGCTGCCAAACATGTCGTGTCAGATGTTTTTACTCACCAAGCAATCTCAACACAGTTCTTTTCAGACGTGATGTGCAGTTGATTTTAACTTTTAAGAGTTGATCTGACGCTAATTTTGTGCCTTTATTTTACAACACTGTGTCTCGTCTCGTCTCTCACGTATTTCGTTGACATGCATGTGAATACATTGGCAAACAAGCGATATTGAACGCAGGTCATTATGTCATTATGATATGGTCCACATGACGCGATCACGACGCCGACGCGTCAGCTTTGCTTTATTGCAAGTGTCCCCTAAGAAGTCATCTGATATACAGATATCTCAGTTGACTTCGTACTAGTAAGCCGATATGTTGAACGTGCTTTTGAATACGTACGAGTAGAAACGAAAACTTTGATTTCAGTTTGCAGCATTTTATATGCCACACTAGCTGGTTAACCATAAGCTTACTGAGTCGGAGTCTCGGAGACCGCAACATCGTAACTTGTACACTAACCCGCACTTCTTCGATCCACTCCACGGTACTCAGTGCATAACGTAAGTATCTTATAAAACTAGAATGTTTGCAATTAATGCGTCATTTCCCAACCTGATGTTAGTAGGGTTGCCAACAAGCAGCGGCTAAAATACGGGACACATTGTACTCCCTTGCCCTTCCCTTCCTTCTCCCTTCCCTTCCCCCTCCTTCTCCCTTCCCCTCCCTTCCCTTCCCTTCTCTACCCTCC
>Ga0209149_1001804_pt1 | contig 11371 bp, 8 predicted proteins | sample WorMetTyACAVOLI2_FD_187423 | JGI IMG/M metagenome (GOLD analysis project Ga0209149, IMG submission 187423) | Marine gutless worms symbiont microbial communities from Max Planck institute for Marine Microbiology, Germany - Olavius algarvensis... ...
CAGACTGGCAGGCATTAAATGTTCTCATAGACCGCATTCATTCGTCTCTTACCAAACTTGTGAACACAATATTTTGAAATAGAATTTACAGATTTTGATGCTAGTTGGCACAAGTTGTCCACGGGAGAAGGCCATAAGACGATCAACTTTGGGGTCAAGAGGTCAAAGGTCAAAGTCACATGAGGCCTAAATAGGTTACAGAAATCCCTTCCGGCGAGATATCTCGAGAACTATGACGAATTTTAACCAAATCTGTCAGGCACATATTACGGTAAATGCCAATTGTGTCGCAACAGCTCAGATGCAAAGGTCATAGAATCAAAGTTACATGACATGAGGCCAAAGAGATTTGGAGGCTTGGTGGAGGCATCGTTCTGGACCCATGTCGAGTTGATTAGCTTTTCTATTCTTCTTTTCTTTCAATGTAAATCCATGTATCCATCTGGTCACAGTGATTTTGGTTCCATTAAGTTTGCTTCATGCTGCAAGTTCCTCGATTTCATCGTTCATATCTCTCATATATGTCAGACAACTTCTCACACAACTTGTACATACCCTGCCTTTCAGTTTTCACAAACACCCTTTCATCCGAGGAAGACTTGGTCAAGGGAGTCATAAAAAGTTCTGGCCTGTGCCAAGAAAATGTGCAGGTTTGGAATATATGGAGAAGAAAAATCGAGGGCCAACTGCCAAACTCCGATTCACCAGGAAAGTGGCACCTGCTGTGTGTGTGTTGGTTATTCTGTCCTAATCTGTTTAATCTTTGTGCTTCTTGAAATTGTTGTGTTCAGTTGTGTGTTGAATTCTAAATAAGAGCCATGTGAAAATGTTTTGTGCAAGTTTGTTGGAATGTTTCATCATCATCTTAGGTGGTACACCCTTCACAGAGCATGGCCGTCTCCACGACATGATGCCATCTTGAACGGACCTTTGCACCGATTTGAGGCCAAGATTGTGTGTGACATTTTGACACCATAGAGTTAGTAGCCTCGTTGTAATAAGAGAACTGACTGGAGGTTGATTGGTGATGTGTGAAGTACAGGGAATATGCATTATATGGTAGAAACGCCATTGATTGAAGCATTGACAGCTCTATGTGTTAACGCTGTACAGCAAATTGGGAGTAAGTAGATACTGTAATGTCTAATCCTGGTCTACAAACTGATAAAGAAATGTCGGATGTTATGGTCAAGTGCCTTTGTACATGAATCATGTTAGGTCAGTCTTCCTGTAGATATCAGACTCGCTCTCTCCACTACATCGATGGAGGTCCAAGAGATTAGTCGACAATGTCAAAATTGTGACTGGTGGGATATATTCCAGTATATTGGCCACTTTAGATTGTAGGCCGCTATTGGTTGAGCTAGTGTGTGTTCATTATATGAGAACTGAGGTGTTGTATTGTTTTGCGGAAGTGCTGAATAACTTCAAGAAGTTGTTACACAGACTTGAGCAGTGTCGAGTGTATGAAAATCAGCAGACCTTGTCGGATGAGCCAGGTACATAGTTAGCACATGCCGATGTAAAAGTACGTAATTTTACTTCCTTACCATTATCTGCAAAACTCAGTAGACTTTGTTGAGATTAATCAATCATAATAGCTTGGATGCTGGTCATTGTAACGTGCTTAGTTTAGTAATGAATGCATTATGCGTATCAGTTGCAGCAAGTGAGCAATATCCACAATTTAGTGATACTAGTGACTGATGACAATATACTTATGTGTATAGAACTATCATAATTGTACTTTATTGTGGCGTTATTGCTGAGTTCAGTAGTTATTAGATGTTGGTGTTCTCTGTTAACAGTTGCCAAATGGGCATTTACAAGTTATGGCTTTAAGTCTGTTATCGTTATGAGCAAATTGTTGTTCATTTTTTGCCATGCAATGCTATGCATTAGTGCGGCCTATGCCGTCATGCGGTGTCTGTCACGTTTGTACATTCTGTCAAAATAAGTAAACATATCTTTAATATTTTTCACCATCGGGTAGCCATACCATTCTAGTTTTTCCGTACAAAGTGTTATGGCAATATTTTGATGGGGACCCCATAAAATCACGATTTTTGACAAATATATTGCCTTGCGATCTGTGACTGCAAGAGCGTTTGTGTATCATGCAGACTGATGACGAAGTGCCAGCATCAGTGAATCTTGTGTATACACCAAGCCTGGACATCGATTTTATTAGTTGACGGGTATAGGCCGAAGGCAATAGAACAGAAATTAATTGTATGCATTGGTGAATCTGAAGCGGAAATAACCAATAATAAAAGACTGCGTTCAAGGTATTGTACTGTTAAAGCTAACTACAGACAGATACGAAGCATCGCGTGCCTGTCTGCGACAGCAGCCATACTAATAATTATCATTGAAATGAATATTATTGTGTTAATGTGTGTAGGTTTACTTGGTGAAGCTCCTTTAAGCAAACCGTCGTTGTATTCTCAACTGAATGTGCAGTGTGCTGTACTGAGTGTTTATCTTGCTGCTCTAGTTCAGCAGGTGACTTACAGTGCATTTTACGAGGGATGTTAGCTCCCAGAATTGAGAAGTCCCGGTTCAGGATTGTGGATTCAATTGGGTTCCAAACAGGCATTTCACTGGTCCCAAAGAGGAGATAGTAGACTAGCAGTGTACCTGTAGTACCTACATTGCCAGCAATGCCCTCATTATCCATAATCCGTACGTGCAGGTGTCGTGCCATGCTGTCCACTGTGCTCTTACAGTTGACTGCTATAGTGAGATACATGTCAAAGTCGTTGGCGACTTTGTCGTCGTTGCTTGACGTGTCCAGGAACTGCAGAACAGCAGTGTGAGTGGTGCACTATACACGTCGTCGCGGCTGATCGGCCTCTGTCTCTAAAGATGATCAAGTCATATTGTCTGCTGAGCGGACTGATAGTGGATAACTGACCTCCGTGCAGTAGGCTAATTGAAGTAGTAAAAATTTCTGTAATCGGAGAAAGTTTGCTGCAACGGCTGGCAGTTTGGAAGTTATGCCTGAGTCCATTCTATAAATATTGATCTTCAACAGTAAATTCTGTTGCTGTAGTGGCACTTTTGCTAACATCTTTTTTAAATTGTTGCTGACAAAGAAAATTTAACAAAAAGACAAAAAAAATTATTTTCAGATGTGTACATTCAGCATTCTGTCAGCTATATTGTGTGAAATTTTTATTTAAATTGGCTAACATTTCTACACTGTGTCCGAAAAAGGGACCGACCGTATTTTGGCCGTAACTTTGACAAATTTAGACAACTTTCATAATTTTTGGCACGAATCATTCTGACAATCCATGTGACTGAAAAATTGTAAAATGTCCCATCAATACTTGTGTGACACTGTGTAATGGGAAATGGATCGCATTAACAATGCAATATTTTATGGCAACAAACTGAGTTATGACATATGATTTCTAATGAGTTTTTTTATTAACTCCTTATGTGTTACTGTTCTATTAAATATAAACGCATTATTTTTTTGTGTTGTATGTGGATGTACTGGATGCTGTCCAATGTTATGTGTTTTATGTAGTAAATGTATTTGAATGAGCTTTTATGCTTTTGGATATATTTGGTCCTTCAATGTGTTGAATTTCTGTAGATGATTCCAGACATTTCAACTCCGATGTTGATGCAGCTGTTGCCGGTAAGTTGGTGTAAATAATTCTGTTGTTGTTGCTATGTACTGCATGGTGCATTGTATGCAAGTGCAGTATATGCTCTAGCCATTCTGTCCATCTGGCAAACTCATGAACTGTCACAAAATGGCTAAATTTTATCATTAAAGGTCACTTCAGCTGCTGAAACCTTTCCAGGGCGAATACCATACCTCATTTATCACCTGCAACAAAACAATAGTATTTGAATTGAACAGCTGTCATGGTCATAACTAGTGCTAATATTTCAGTAACAGTACAAGGTACGGGCATGGTTACTATGGCCCCGTGTGGGTCCCAGGGCTGCTATAGGATAGGCCCAATCCATTTCTTGGCCGGATGGCATAAAAGGCGACCTGAACCAGGGCCAGTTTGGTTTCAGTAGGTTTAGTTGTTTAGGTTTTTTGCGTTGTGTATTATTTCACTTAGCTTAGTTTGTCTGGACCACTTTGCCAAGTAATTGGCTAGCCAGGCTGTATCCAATGATGCCTACATCGAGGAGTTCATCTCAACAAAGACCAGTTTCATGAGGGTCCATTAAGCTTTAAACAAAGCATTTAATATGTTTTGATAGAATACATGAACAATTGAACATGACAGACAGACACCGTGCTGTGCCATAGGCTGTGCTGTGCATAGCATCATGTGGCAAAAACTGTGCGATAAAAATAAGTTCGCATAGAGTCTTTATGGTGTTAAATGTCCATCAGAGGTCAAAATGGGGAAAATTAGACAGTTTAGTGAGAAGTGTAAAGGCAGTGTGTACATTTCTAAAGTGACACTTGGGCAGCTGTTTATTGGCCTTATGCACAATGACATTTCTGAATAATGTAGAGCATCATGTGATTTCTCTGCGAGAGCTGAGCTTCTTGTTTTATGTCTGTTACAGTCTTGTGTCTGTTAGTTTGACATTACCGTCTCCCTTGGCTAATCTTGATGAATTTCGTGATGAAGTCTTGTTTGTAAGTGTTGTTTACTGCTGGTCACGCTCTGCTCACACCAGTCAGGTCGATGTGCAGTTAAACTCTACCATGCGCCTCATCTCTGGTACCCTCCGTTCTAAACCTCTCACGTGGCTTCTAGCGCTCTCCAACATTGAACCGTCAGCCCTACGAAGGAAGGCTGCCACTGACAAGCTGGTGGAGAAAATCGTCAAACCTGACAGTTGGCCAATCCAGCCTGATATCCTCAACCCACCATTGCTACGACTGACATCCAGGAAACCGCTGTGGCTTGACTTGCAACCAGTTGATATCAAAAGTCGATGGAGGCATAACTGGAAGTCGGCTCAGGTGGTCAATTCTCACCTAGTGTGCGACCCCACAATCCGGCAACCCAGTTTCGACCTCCCTCGGCAACAGTGATCTCTGCTGAACCGTTTTCGCACGGAACAGGGACACTGCGGTGCCTGCAGAAGGAAATGGCGACTTACAGACACTGATCTGTGTCCTTGTGGCAAGACCCAGACGATGTTCCACATTGTCGAATCCTGTCCCCTGAAAAAACTAAATGGCGGCTTATCGGCTACACTCTGCTGATGAAGACGCTGTTGCGTGGCTGACCAGTTATGGTTTATGATGCGCATATGAGAAGAAGAAGACTGCTATACAGACAGTTTAGTAACAGCATTAATTCATTCATGGTTTTTTTTGTAGCTTATCAGTTGTGTTTTTCTCTGCTCTGGCATACATTGGCATTTTGTCGTTAAATTGTTTTTGTTTTTACAGCCAGACTGCAACATGCAAGCGATGATGTACAATCCGATGATCATGCAGACATCGTGTACCATGTACTCACTTGTAGCTTTCTGTAAAGGTGAAAACGAGAGTGATCTTCGACCAATTATTTATCCGTTTGTCAGTCCACTAGTGTCAGAAGACAGTGACACAGATGTGATGATGGCTGTGAATCAGGGTGGAAGAGCTGCAAATCTAATCGGGATGTTGGGCAGTTTGCAAGGTGGGATTGGTACACTGGTCGACGTTATGCAGTTACTAGCCACTGTGCAGAAAGCACTCGACAATCTGACGGCTGACAATGATAAATGTGAAACGTCTTCAACTGAGGTTGATGGTACGAGTTCCTTGGATCAATCAAGTATTCTTGGACCACCGCCGTTAATGACTCCCAAGTCACCCTTACACATGTCGAGCAGCCATTCACAGTTTGCGTTCAACCATGTTTTTGCTTCTCACATTCAGGCACAGTTGCTTCAGAGGATAACAATGCCTGCTTCTGAAGAGCCAGTCCCTGCAGAAGCTAGGCTGCCCATAGCATCATTGGGTGGCGTTGTGAGCTTATTCGATCTGCCATTGGTTCGACCGTTGATTGCCAAGTCATCGCAGAAATCTTCCACTAGTGACGCTGCTGATTCATCTCGGACTGCCATAAAACAAATATCCACTTCATCAGCCCCAGTTGCTGCCACTGGTGACGGCATTTTAGGCCCATCACCTGTTCCTCGATTTCAAGCACCACGGAATATTGCTGCCGTACTGGTGCGTCCTGGTGGAAGCAGTGGTAATATTGCACCGTTACAAGGCCCAGCCATTCGTCCATTAACAGGCAGAAACTTTGCTGGTGCACATAGTTGGCCGAGGCCTCAAGGACCTAGCAAGTCAGTTATGACAAATCAAGGTGGTGAACAAAAGCAGTGGCCTGGTGGCTGGAAGGATGGTGGTAACAGCAAGTCTGGAAAAGGCTGGCACTGGAACAGTGAAACAGCTGGTAATGTTTATGAAGCACATCAGTGGGACAGTGGTCCTGAAGCTGTAGAACCAGACTGGAATTCTGGCAGCAGACAGCCTGGCATAAGACCAGTACCAAGTGGTAGAAACTTGGGCAAAGTACCTCCCAAACCATCTGTTGGGCAGTCATCTTTTCCCAGTGTACGAGGGAAACCACCTCAGGTATAGTAAACGTTTGATGTATTGTAGACAGTATGATAGAATCTTTATTCGTTTGGATTATTTAAATTTTTCATGTATTCTGTTTGATACGGATTATATTACATGTAATAATGATGATGGTTTGGTCATAATAAGTTTATTCAAGCAGCGGCATTAGTTTATGGCAGTTGTTCAAAATGTGTATGTAATCCACTGAAGTGTTATTCTGTATTATCTCCGCGAATTATATAAGACATTTAGTGCTGATGTTGTCCATTTTGTCCATGTTTTTTGTGTATCTTTATGACTTTTCTTCAGTAATCAAAAACCCCGGTTACCTCCACTTGGCCACATCTGAGATGTGATGTTGGTCTGGAGGAAGGGGAATATTGAAAAAAAAATACTGTCTCTATGTTACAGTATTGTGTACTATTATAATGGTGCACAAAGGTATGAGCAGTTCTTACAGGTCGGTCGACTATATCGGGCTTTGATCTTGCTTGGTTTAGCTCTCTATCTTCCAAGTACCTGTGTGTCTTTGGTCTTCATGGTGCTATATATATAATAATTTTGTTTTGCTTACATCCTTCTCTTTACCTTTTAGTGAGCTGGGCCTGGTGGGATTGGCCCTTGACCTGGTTGACTAACCATCGTCCTTCAGTGCTATGACACTGTTGGTTGGGCCATGTGACCCGTAAAATCGTCTCCGAAATGACCTATAATGTGTCTAGTGGGACGTTAAGGGTCTGTACCATATCGGCCACAACCACATCGGCCACACGAAAAGACCATATCGGCCAAAATGAATATCCGTATCGGCCACAAAAATCGTACTGCTATTTAGTCAACATTTGTCAGTAGTCAGTCTAAGTCTGTAGAGTTTTATCTCTATCCGACTGTAAGTACAGCCTTAATCCACTTAATCAAACCCAGATTGATTAGGTGGGACTAAATCGAATATGGTGTACGTTCAAACTGAGTTGTAATTTGGTGTATGGCAACCATCAGGCGTATTGTAACGTATAACATATTTATTAATAAACAAGTATAACACAAGTGTTAAAAATAAGGCTGGCACTGTATATATTCTGTAATACAGTTTAATCTAAGCTAGACTCGAGTCATGCACTGCGTGCGGGTGATGCCTGGATCGAGTAGCTAGCAATGTTCATCTTGCGAAGAAGCGATCTGTTTCAGTGATCCACTGTCTTCCGAAGATTTCGTCGTCGACTTCCACTGGTTCACAGATTGCCACCTGGAGACGATCTTTAACATGAACACGTCGCGAGTTCAGCTTCGATCTTCAATCACCGTCGATGGGAAAGATGTTCGTCTGACCATCGGCATATCACAACTGTCTGATCTAACTATCAGACTTCATATAACGACTTCTTTGAAGTCTATATCTCAAATACGGTGACTTTATCACCAAGTTTTCAAAAGGTGCTTTTACCAATTCAACTTTCTCAATGTTAATCACATGGCCAATCATTCTTCGTCCTTATTGGTCAATAGCCTTCAGCTGATCTATACCGTTACGGTAGGTCATAAGTATGTAAATGTACACAGACATCAGTTGTTGATCCTCAGTAAAATCAATAATGGATGATATTGCAGTGACTGTCCTTCAACACATAGCTAGCATGCAACAAATAGGCCTCCTATTAGTGCCAGCAATTATAGGAGCTGTCTACATTAATATACATTACTTTTAGCCAGCCAGAGCTAACTAAATTATACAGTGAAAATATTGCTGGGCATCCTTACACCTTTACAAAGTCTAAGACTCAAAACGTCGTATTCACTCCCATCTAACATAAGCAGAGTTAAAAAACTTAACAGCTGTCGACGTATTTCAAAGCACTTTGACGTGAGTATAGGCCTATATCAGTAGCATAGTTTGAGTTTGAGCAATCATCTATTGCCTTTGTTCTTCACCAACAGTAGAACAATTCGGCCTACGCCAGTTAAGCGCAGTAGCAAGGCAGACCGACTCATTCGGTAATTAACAAACTTTCACGTTCAAATTCACGGAGTACAGACTACACGAAACCGAGACGTAACGTCACAATGACGCCAAATAAACTCGCCGTATATTTTGTGGCTGATATGGTTTTTTGCTGTGGCCGATATTGTCTTGATGTGACTGATATGGTTGTGGCCGATATGGTCGCACCCTGACGTTAAACCCTACTATGCTATACCCATTCAATAATCAAAAATTGCATAGAGATGTTTTACTCTTATAAATATTATGCTGCTGCTATAACACCAGCGGGTTATTTAACCAGTATACTCTGATGCTGATCCCAAGCATGTGTTTATTTGGAGGATTGTGACAGGACGGAAATCGGGGGGGGGGGGCATCACTGCTTCTATTCTCACCTTTAGTGTGCTGTTCAGGTAGTATTGTCTACTGGCATGCTGGTCAGTGGTCAGCGCACTTAAGGACAGGATCGACATGGGTTGGGAGGATGAGCAGTACCTCCTGTGGGTCATGTGAAAGTCCAGAACAGGTGATTGTTCTAGTGCCGGCTCACCTGGGTTTAGACCTAGACAAGGGCTGTAAAACGAGCTTGTTGTTTGTGCTTGCTGGTATTGTAATAATGTAGTGACAGTACTGCAGTTGTAAATTAGATGCTGTTTTTAGATGTCAAGGCCGCGGTTTGATAGACCACCTGGTCCAGCTGGCCGCAGTACTTCATCTACAAGTACGCCTTCCTCAGCAGCTCGGCCGCAGTATTCTGGTGATTCTTCGGGTTGGCATTCTAACCAGCCAGGCGGCTATTCTTCAAACTATAGACCACCTGGTCCAGCTGGCCGCGGTACTTCATCTAAAAGTACGCCTTCCTCAGCAGCTCGGCCACAGTATTCTGGTGATTCTTCGGGTTGGCATTCTAACCAGCCAGGTGGCTATTCTTCAAACTATAGACCACCTGGTCCAGCTGGCCGCGGTACTTCATCTACAAGTACGCCTTCCTCAGCAGCTTGGCCGCAGTATTCTGGTGATTCTTCGGGTTGGCATTCTAACCAGCCAGGTGGCTATTCTTCAAACTTCTCAGGAACTGGAAAGAGTTCTGCAGCTATGCCTTGGAGCCAGCCAAACAAGCCGAACAGTGCATCGTTTACGAGCCAGTCCTCTGAGACATATGCCACGCCAAATCAGTTTTCAGCGAATCCGCCTGTGATGTCGGGACATCAGCAGCAGACTTCATTGTCCAGTCAAGTGCAACCGGCAGTGTCAAAGTCTGATGATGGAGCGATACCATGTCAGCCAAGTCCAGCCAGCGGTGGTGCGTATGGTTGGAATAATAATGCTGCTGCGGGCCAGTGGCAGACTCCGTCACAGTGGCCTTGGCCACAGAATGACAACCAGTGGCCATCATCTCAACCATTCCAGTACACAGTATGTTATTTATATGTTTATTGGTTAATTGTTAAAGACTGGTGCATATGGTTAAATGTCAGCGTTGACATGCTCGCCACAAGGCTTATAGCATGTGATGAGAACTGAATAAATTAATTGTAATTTTGCACTTTTACCACACTTTTACTTTTACTCTGTTCCTCGTACACGCCTCTCAACCTACAGCGACCGAGCATTTCTAGTCGCCGCTGTACGGATCTGGAACAGTCTTCCGCAGCATATCACATCTGCGCCATCACTTCCCGTCTTCTGCTCTCACTTGAAGACATACTTCTTCGAACTCTGTTACCCGTAATTACTGTTGTCATGTCTGTGAAGTGACACTGTCATTTGTGGACACGTTAATCGCTCTTACTTACTTACCACATCTCCTGTAGTTTAAATTTGAATTGTGTAGGCAAATGTTAGATGTATATAGTTGTTGATAATATAATCTGCAGGTGAGATAATTTTGTTCGATAGAAATGCATACTAGCACAAAGAACGTGATATAGCATACAGGTGAAGAATGATGTAATTAATACCAGACAGTCACTGTCATTTACCCGACATATCTCGTGCATCTGTGTGTAAGTTGTGCAGTGTTTATGTGTGGGTCGTAGTACTTGACTTTGTAGATCATGGCTGTAGTGAGTCACTGAAATGTTTATTTCACTGCAATGTAGATTGGTTCACTGTGCAAGTCATCAGTAGAGTTATTGTGCACGGCAGCATAGCATAGCTATGCAGAGTGCATCCTAGCTACAGGCAGTGTGATCCGTCTGTCTGTATATCACAGCCGATACCGTGTGAGGACAGATGAACATAGGACTGTATGGTTTTTACAGTCAGGCAGCCCAGGGATTGTGGTTTTTTGAGACCAACTTTTATACCCTAGTCACAGGGGAACACCCCTTGCAAGGGCTTCAGATGAGACTGGGGTAGATAGAACTGGCATAAAATGCAGATTTCCAACCTTTGTATCGGAGATATGACTTAGCTTTCCATTAGCCACTGATAGGAGACTGCATATGGACTGTCAGTTGATCATGATTTTGAATGACCTCAAATGTCCACAGTGCACTACGTTACCATATATCGCTTTCTTCCAGAGCTATTACACAGTACTGTCAGCAGCAAAAAGGTTGCCCCGGGTGCATAGATTGCACCAATGTATAGACTGGGCATAAATACACAGAGGTCACCCCTTGAACGAGATTATTATTGTGTATAAAATCATTGATTTTTGGTTTTTGGTTATTCACTAACGGTGTCAAGATTAATGAACACCAGAGCATACAGCCCAAGGACGGTCTATAGTTTCTTGATACAATTTTCAGCATGGCAGTACCCAGGGTATCTGTCCAAGTAAAGCCCTTAAATGAGGCTGAGGTGGGAAAAAACTGCAATTTCTG
>Ga0209149_1001805_pt1 | contig 11370 bp, 9 predicted proteins | sample WorMetTyACAVOLI2_FD_187423 | JGI IMG/M metagenome (GOLD analysis project Ga0209149, IMG submission 187423) | Marine gutless worms symbiont microbial communities from Max Planck institute for Marine Microbiology, Germany - Olavius algarvensis... ...
CAAGGCCAAGGCCAGAGATCAAGGCTAAGGTCGAATTAAATAGTTATGGCGCTATGGCGGTACCAATGACGCTGGTATACCAGTGTACTGTAAGTGTAATTATACCGTGATACACTGTGTTTGGAAGAATATTGGTCACTTTGACCTTGGCCTTGAACGAGGCCAAGGCCAAGGCCAGAAACACAAGGCCAAGGCCAAAAGCCTCAAGGCCATAAGTCTCAAGGTCAAGGCCAAAAAATTTGGCCTCGAGGCCAAGGCCTAACAACCCTGAATAATTCACAGTCCTCCTCGTAGAGTATCGCGTCGATTATTGAGTTTGTTTTTGGGTGTACGTTTCCGAGAAGATGTCGTTTGCCGCCGAACACATCAGCCATGTACTGTCGTGTTTCTCTGACGTTTTATTTACTCAAACATCGACGCATCGTGAGTTTTTTTTATTATTGCGCCTTATAAATACTCTTACTTACTTAAAATTGCTGGCTTAGACCACTCGTATCTCGAAATCGTTTGCAGGCACTTAATTGTTCTTGGAAAAATGACGTATATGCAGCTCGAGCTTTCAATGGTTATCTCCTGAAACGGAAATTAATCATCTGCAGTCTGCTAAACAAAGCAAAAAATGGTGGGGGTGGTTTCTACAAATTATAGCATGGAAAAATTATTCGACAGGACAGATATGACAGACGACGTTTCTTCAAGATCACCACAGAGATTATATCATGCCCGCACAACCAATTACCACCCCTAAGATCAAAACAACGCCATAAACTTGCATGATCGAATTGGCTTTCGTGGTCTGAACTCGGTTCTCAAATCGCTAATTCGTCGTATTAATAGCTGCGGAGATATTGTGACGTATATATTTTGTCGTTTTGGCTTGAAACTGCGTATTTTAGGGCCCTTTGTGGGGCATATTTTCCATATACGATGTCACCCATCACCATCAGTGGCGGCGATCTGTCATAAAACTTGGTGGGGGGGGGGTCCTGATCACGTCTCCCTTCCTTCTCATTTTGTTCTTCCTGTTCTCTTTTTTTCCTTCCCTCCCGTGGGCACTTTAACTTTAAAAGCCTTCTAAAGTCCACACTATACGATAGCCTACACATTGCGATTTGTGTAGGAATCAGAGTTCAGACTTTAGACATCAACGAAAAGAAGGTTGGAAAGACAATATGACTACCATTATACAGCACATAAAAATACGCTACAATTCGCTTTGCGGCATGCCCGTTAGGCACGCGCGTACAACAACTTGCTCCAGCTTATATTGGCGCTTCAGAGCAGCTCCACCGAGTTGCCTGCTAGCTCAATTGGGAGAGCTCTCGCCTGCAACTGCATAATGTAGAAATTTACAGACCTTTGCTGCTAATCTCTAGCGATGGTTCAGAGTCTGCTGCAGCACAGACGACTGACGGGCAGGGTATTTTTCAGGATTTGGAACATGGGGGGGGTGTCAACGAACCTTTGGGGGTCCCTTCTCCTCTCCTTTTCCCCCTCCCTCCCCTTCCCCTCTCCCTCATTTCCCCCTGAAGCCGGGGGGGTGTTGTGCGAAAGTTGTGGGGGTATTAACCGCCCCTGAGGGGGGTGTGGGAAACTCCCTGCTGACGGGGTCAGAGGCGACCGGCGATATTTGCGCACTTGCACGAAAAATGTGCCAGGGATGGGTGGATGGTTACGTGAGTGAGTGCCCAGTGCAAGTGATCTATGCTTGCATCCTGCATATCAATCAGCAGAAAATTTGAAGACAGTCACATGTAACGCACTGTTTTCTTTGCAAACGCGTCACACAAAATGACACACAGAAAATACCAGCCAGTCTCGCTGTGTGTGCACTGCATACGCAAAACTCAGCCTTTCTACGCTTCATCAATGTAAAGTTTAAATTTTTCTTGGGGGCACAGCACATGCCATTGTAATAGATAAACTCCACAAACATTACTGTTGATAAATAAACCGCAACCTACTACATACAGCCGAAATACAGAAAAATGCGCCATATTAAAATTATAATTCACTCAATTTGTCCGGTCTACTGTGTCAAATCAGTTCAATATTTTGAATACATGGAAACAGTCTTCAAAAACCCTCGACGTCAGTGGGCTGTAAATAGAACTGAGGCATGTATAATAATAATAATGTACACAACATTAAAATGTGCAACGTACATAATTACTTGTATATTATATTTTATATTTTAATTCATTTACCATATCAAATAAGTTTTATATTAAAAAATATGAAAAAAAAACATTTCAGAAACATTTCAAGGAGTTGGCTACATCAGCTGCAGCCTGCAGTCTACACGAGACATAGCAGCCATGCATAAAGTTACATCTTGGAAGACAAAACAAGCAGGCCCGCAGGCAGCATTTATATTTAGGATGGTTAGCCCTCCCCGCCCTTTCCCCTCCTCACCTTCTCTTCCCTTCCCTCCTTTCACGGGGTGTGGGGGGAGCACTGTAAGCTCCCCCAGTGGGTCTGGACAGAGCCCGGCTGACAAATGATTTGTGGTAAACTCTCAGCTTAACCTCACACCCAGTCCACTGCAAGCAACCTACAGCAAGTTGCTAACCTACTGTGTGCTCAGGCCAACTCAGCCTCCTACCCTCAGCGGGACGGGAAATGAGTAGTAGCTCACCTATTGTGGGTTACGGGGTGAAGGCCTAGTGTGGCCGATTGGGGCGATGGTGTATCCACTAGCTGCACCGTGGGTCCAATTGTCCGTTAGTGCGGGCAATAGATGGCCACATAGTGCGCTACGGCAGTATTGGCTCATGCCAATCAGCTGCCACTTCCGAGACTGTAAAGCGCTGCTGGTCACGAGTCTGACTCATGTAAGTGGCGCTATAGCAAGTGCCCTGACCTTCAACCCTTTAATATCCACATTAAAAATGCAGAGCAACGGACCATTATACAGCAATTGGTACACTGGCCGTTGACGGGTGGGCTGTTACATTTGGTACAGTGAGAAGGGGCTAGTCTGTGGTAATACACAGCCTACGTAATACGTAGCTTCAATGTCTCTCGCTGTAACAAAGGTTCAAACTTATCTTATCGGTGACCCAATTTTTTGCATTTTTACTGGGGGTTACAAACCCAGTAACCCCACCTCTGCCTACAGGCCTCAACACGAGGACGATATCTCTAACACAATAAACACACGCATAACGCTATACATGCGTCTCGTATGCTTAGAATACACACGGTGCTATAAACATAGTAATTCACGGGATTTATTGCGGCAAAACGTTTAGTCCGTTAAAAACGGTTCATTTTAGGGACACTACTGGGGGTTGAATCCCGATTAACCCCCTCCCCCTCTCTGCAGAGAACCATCAATAAGATTATATTCAGGGTGACCACTCTGCAGACAATGTGAAATTCCCTGACGGTTCGCGGCACTCCTGCCCATGTCTTAACATGTTACTCATATCATGACAGTACTAGTGTTATTGTCAGTGGTAGGGTAGGAATGCAACAGGGCATGATGATCCGAAACCAAAACGAAATGCATAAACTCAGCTAAGTCAAGAATGGATGCAAATATGCAGCGAACAATAAACAGTTTTAGGCAACTTTTCCCTGACAAGATTTTTCCCCTCACGCTTCCCTGACATTTCCCTGATTTTTAGTAAAATCCCTGACATTTCCCTGACAGCTGTAAAATTCCCCGACATTTCCAGGTTTTTTCAGACAAGTGGTCACCCTGTACATTTACGGATAAAACAGAAACAGGAAACTTAGAAGAACTGATTCAAACAACAACTGGAGAGAAGTTCACTAACAACAATGATCTAGCAATAACACTGCTATAGTCTAGTCACATGCACGTATACACGCTAGAAAAGTAAAGGCTGACTGCTCACACCCTCAAACTGCTCAGACTGACAGCGGTCCTATCATTTCTAAGTGTCACATTCGTGACTAAAGACTAAGAAATTACAGCAGCAAATCAACGTCATGATTACGTCAGTAAAGCAAACAAAATAAATAAGCGAATCAACGTACAGTCAACGACTATTTGCTGCACAAATCATGCATACTGATTGAGATTGATTTTAAAGGTGTAAGTTAAGAGCCACCCTGTATCTACAACCTGTGCAACTGTTACAGAAATGCTACAGGTTCAACGACGTTGACCGCCAGAATATATCACGAGACATGATACACAGCGAACACAAGTTATGAAGTCTACGAGCTAAGAGTAAAGTCTATAATACACTAACAAATCGACTACTCGAACTACATGCAAACAGTCTCGTAGTCAAAATGTGTCAGAAAATGACGTCACAACTCGGACGTCGCATACGATGACGTCAACTCACATCGAGCACTTGTTTACAACTTGCACAGTGGCCAGCTGTATGACTACGAGGCGCGTCGAGTTCAGATGAAATCTACAGCTGTGCAGAACTGTCTTCGTCGTCTGCTGACACTCTAGTTCTCAGAAGTCTGACCAGGTCAGAGGCCAAGGACACCGGTCAAAGGTCAAGGACACGGGTCAAAGGTCAAGGACACAGGTCAAAGGTGAAGGACACCAGTCAAAGGTAAGGACACGGGTCAAAGGTGAAGGACACGGGTCAAAGGTGAAGGACACCAGCCAAAGGTCGAGGACACCAGTCAAAGGTCAAGGACACCGGTCAAAGGTCGAGGACACCAGTCAAAGGTCAAGGACACTGGTCAAAGGTCAAGGACACGTGACGTTGCATACCGTATCGACAGCATAAATTTGTCAACTTGCAATGTCCATAAATTCCCAACAGTATCAGCAGCCAGGCCCGTAGCCAGCCTTCTGGGGTGCGTCGTTTTCCTCAAATTCTGTACATTTTTCAGGGTTTGAAAATTGGAGTTCGCAGTGGCTGTCTAAGAGAAACCTTACTTTGTGGTCAAAGTTCGAATCTACTCAATTCAATTTCACAGAGGACAATGTTCGATATGACAGTCAGCGAAAAAGTGGACCTTTCAGCACCGGGGGTGGTGGGGGGGGGGGGGGGGGGGGGGGTTGTCCGACTGTTTCGACCCCCCCCCCCCGGCTACGCGCCCGAGTAGCTCATCTTGAACTTATTCAACTTTACCCAGACTGCACTGTTCCTTCGCTTTCCTTGACAGTGACATCAGCTGAGTTGGTCCAGTGCTGTTGTAGTACTGTGCCCAGTGCAGTCTGTCCCCTCTAGGCTAGGACTGTGTTTGTCACATGCAGACGCATCGAACTGCATGCAAACACAGCCCATTCTTGGCACAAAATCACGAATCCCTTACACAGTGACCACACCTCTTAGCTGTGCACACAGTGCTTCTAGAAGTTTACCTCAGTATAAGAACTCTTGTTCGCACCCCAGCTTCTACACTGTGTTCAGAAAAAGACAGCCACTTTTGTTTTCTTGCATAACTCTTAGAAAAAGTAACCACTCTGAATGAAAATATCACACAAAACAGATAATGAAATGTTGATTCTAACAGGATAAAAATAATTTGTGTTCTTCTTAAACATTCTTTGCTAGCAGCAATGTAAACCGGACGTTAGTAAGTGTCGTTACCATTTACCACTGACGATAAACTCCTCGTTATGCAAGAAAACAAAAGTGGCTGTTTTTTTTTCTGAACACAGTGTACTGTGGGTGGGTGCAGTGGTCCAGTTGGTAGAGTATCGGACTATTAACCGAGAGGTTGCGGGTTCGACTCACACCCGGTCCATTGCAAGCAACCTTGAGCAAGCTGCTAACCTACTGTGTGCTCAGGCCAACTCAGCCTCCTACCCTCAGTGGGATGGAAAATGAGTAGTAGCTACGGCTAAGGGGTGAAGGCCTAGTATGGCTGATTGGGGCGATGGTGTGTCTGGATGGCTACATGATGCGCTGTGGCACCACTGGCTCATGCCAATCAGCTGCCACTTCCGAGATTGTAGAGCGCTGCTGGTCACAAGTATGACTCATGTAAGTGGCGCTATAACAAGTGTCAAGACCTTTACCTTTACGTTTACTATTGTAGACTGAGTATCAGAACGTTTGTTGAGAACGTCAGAGTATCAGGGAGTGCAGCTAGACGACTAGCCAGTGTGAAGTTTACTATGCCTCGCAAGGGCTTCCCATGCGAGTGACTAGCCAGTGTGAAGTTTACTATGCCTCGCAAGGCTTCCCGTGCGAGTGAACGCTTTGCTGCAGACGCTGCAGACAAACAGTTTCTCTCCAGTGTGAACTGTCATGTGATTCTGTAGAGTTCCGTACTGACTAAAGGCGCGGTCACACTGCGTGCACTTGTGCGGCTTCTCGCCGGTGTGGATGCGCCGGTGCGCGGCGAGGCTGCTCGACGTCGAGAACCGGTGTTTACAGAGCGTACACTCGAACGGTTTCTCGCCGCTGTGTGCCTTCATGTGTAGGCGCAGGTGCTCCGACCGGCCGAACATCTTGCCGCACAGCGAGCACTGGAACGGCTTCTCTCCGCTGTGGATTCTCGTGTGGCGCGCGAGGTGTCCGATCCTCGAGAACCGCTTGTCGCAGACCGTACACTCGAACGGTTTCTCGCCCGAGTGACTGCGGTTGTGGATCGTCAGCGCCGACGAGCTGGCGAAGCACTTTCCGCACTCGGTGCAGAGATGTTTCATCTTGTGACTGCCGGCGGCATCGGACTGGTCCTGAGTGTGAACCGCCTGATGCCGAAGCAACCGCCCCTCGGTGACAAATCGCTTGTTGCATATTGAACACTCGTAAGGCTTCACGCCGCTGTGCGTCTTTGCGTGGATGATCAAGTTAGCTCGACACGTGAAGCGCTTGTCACACGCCGTACACGCAAACGGTCGCGGCTTGCCGTCTTCCGAATACCAAATGTCGTCAACACCATCTCCAGGCTTGATGTCGGTGTTTCCTGCACAGTTGCACACGAAAACACACTCACCTGTGTTACTGTTGTATATGATGACACAGAAAGACAATTTGCTAGTTTACAACAAAGTCACTGGCAAGTTGACTACGTGATCAGCTTGTATTAGTATTATTACTAATATACACTGTGTTCCAAAAAACATGTTACCACATTTTTGACGATAAGTTGAAGTAGAACTATCCGTTTACAAAGATTTTTGGCACACTTAAAGGTAAAGTTAAAAGGTAAAGGTCTGGACACTTGCTATAGCGCCACTTACATGAGTCAGACTCGTGACCAGCAGCGCTATATAATCTCGGAAGTGGCAGCTGATTGGCATGAGCCAATGGTGCCGCAGCGCATTATGTGGCCATCCACTGCCAGCGCTAACGCACAATTGGACCCACGGTGCAGCCAGCAGACACACCATCCCCCAATCAGCCACACTAGGCCTTCACCCTGTAGCCGTAGCTACTACTCATTTCCCGTCCCGCTGAGGGTAGGACGCTGAGTTGGCCTGAGCACACAGTAGGTTAGCAACTTGCTCAAGGTTGCTTGCAGTGGACCGGGTGTGAGTCGAACCCGCAACCTCTTGGTTACGAGTCTGATACTCTACCAACTGGACCACTGCACCCACTACCAAGAGTATAGGCCATCGACAGGTATTTTTTGTTTCCCACCTCACCTATTTCGTGCAGCTACTTTACCTTGGGAAACTGTCGAGACCTAAATATAACAAATTTAGCGTTATATTGCTGATTTTCTCAATGTTTCAATACTAGGATATTAACTGCAAAATTGTCACCATATTATTTTGCTTACTTATTATACAACTTATGGTTTATAATAGAACAATAACAAGATTTATTGCAGACGAGAACGTTGTTTATCAGTGAGTGATACGGGATATACGATTGGCTTCGGACAACAGCTGAACAGAGAATGGTAGTTTCATGCGAAATCTAACGAGCTGACCGATGCCTATTTGGCTTGTCCTCCTGATTGAGCACAAGGTCCTTCACTGCTATGCGACAAACGCGGTCTAACGCTGCCTGGAAGCGGGACAATTGTGCCCGTCTTGTGGCTTCTGTTCAGCAAACTGTCGATGCTTCCAACTCTTGTCGGGCAATTCACTCAACAGCCTTCGTGCACCATACTGCTTTGACAAATAGAGATTTTTTAATTAGAATCACATCTTCCTGTGAAATTTTCATGATTTTCTTTAATTTTTGCTTATATTTAGGTCTTGACAATTTCCCAAGGTAAAGTAGCTGCACTAAATAGGTGAGGTGGGAAAATGAAAACACCTGTAGATGGCCTATACTCTTAGTAATAAGTGTGCCAAAAATATTTGTAAACGGACAGTTCTACTTCAACTTCTGGACACGTGAAAGGTAAGTATGACACCGACTAAATTCAACGTTGTACAATGATGAAGTGGAAGGAAGTAAACCACCGAGACATCGGAGGAAGACATCGTGGAATGGTTTCAAGAAGGACATAAAAAGAGTTGGTCAGCCCCAGGAGGATGTACAGTCTCGAGAGAAATGGAGAAGGATAAGTAAGAGGCCCGTCTGGGTTTACCTGGAAGATGGCTGTTATACCGATGAGTGCATGTAATTAAGTAAGTAAGTGTGGATATTTATATCCGGCGCCAGAATCATGAAGACGTCTCAATGGCACCGGGCGGTCAAGAACAGGTGCGTCTTCAGTGCCCGCTTGAAGGCGCTCTCCGACAGGTCCGGTGAACATAGTGCTGATGGCAGACGGTTCCATGTGGCTGGTCCGTTGACTGCAAAACTTCATTGTCCAGTTGCAGTCCAGGCGCATGGAACCAGTAGAGTGCCAGTCGCTGCAGATCGCAGATGCTGACGACCTCAGATGGCAGTAGCGGGTACGCAGAGGTTGCTGAGATAGGCTGGAGCGACACCATGAACACACTTCCAGACCATCAAGGCTGACTTGAGGACTACTCGCTGACTAACAGGTAGCCAGTGTAGGTCTTCAAGAACTGAGGTGATGTGTTCAGTTCGGCGCACTTCACACACCACACAAGAAGCCATGTTCTGCAGAGTGACTTGTTTCGTTTTTATTTTTATTTTTTTTTTATTTTATTCACTCTTTACAACTGTAAACCACTGGTCACTCTTTGTGTAAGTTGGTTAAATTTATGATTATTATTATTACATGGATCAGCTCGTAAAATACCGGTGTTTTTTCAAATACAAATATTACAATGTATATTGCGACATCATTAAAACCAAACATACCATCGTGCATTCTGAGAATGTGTTTCTTGAGGACGGCCGGGTGTCTGAAGTCCTTGCCGCATCGTGGACAGTGAAACTCCTTCACTCCACTGTGAATCTTGCTGTGCCACGACAGCACCGAGTACCTCGAGAACCGCTTGTTGCAGACGCTACATTCGAACGGTCGCTCTCCGCTGTGGATCACCTTGTGGTTGCGCAGAGTGTCGTAGCGACCGAAGGACTTCTCACACACGGTACACTTGTACGGCTTTTCGCCGGTGTGGCTGCGCCGGTGCGTCGTCAGACTGCTCGAAGTCGTGAAACTCTTCTTGCAGACGTTGCACTTGAACGGCTTCTCGCCGCTATGCGACTTGACGTGGATGCGCAGATGTTCCGACCGACCGAAAGCCTTCCCACACAGGAAACATTTATGCGGCTTCACACCGGTGTGGATCACGCTGTGCCTTTCGAGGTGCGCGACGCGAGTGAAGCGTTTATCGCAGACGACACACTCGAACGGTCTGTCCGCCGAGTGATTGCGGACGTGAAGTTTCAGCGCACTGCTCGTCTGGTAGCATTTCCCACATTCCGTGCACTTGTGCTCCGATTTGTCCGCGTCGACAAGCGTGGTTTTCGGAGGAGTCGGACCGTTCTCTTCGGCAGAAATCAGATCCTTTCGCTCTTCGGCGTGTGTCGTTTGGTGTCGTAGCAGTCGTCCCTCCGTTGCGAACTGTTTGCTACATGTCGGACACTCGTGGGTGCGTTCTGCGCCGTGTGTTTTGGTGTGCACGTCCAAGCTTCCCTGGTACTTGAACTGCTTGTTGCACACCGTACACACACACTCGTGGGTGCGTTCTGCGCCGTGTGTTTTGGTGTGCACGTCCAAGCTTCCCTGGTACTTGAACTGCTTGTTGCACACCGTACACACATACGGCTTCGGGTCGTCGCGCGGCTGATTATCCACATCGCTGCTGTCACTCTCGGCCTCAGATTTGACATCGGCGTCGTGCCGTCCTACAGAGACACGTGGTAAACATGACACAAACAGATCATTGCAATGCTGCTGCTGCTGCTCGTTGTTTAATATAAACCAGACAAACCACTGTTAGATACAACAAACAAAATAAAAAGACGAAAAAATCTAAATTAAATGTCAATGACGAGACTTATACGATAAAATTTAATGATATAAAAACGCAATAAAAGAAACTGTTATCATCATGTGTATTGGTTTTGCACGGTAGTTGATGGCAATGAGTGCGAGGTGAACAATATGTTGGCTTTCCAACTGTATCAAACATCTTTGTTCGCTCAAAATTTATCAATACATGCTTTAACTGTATTGTGGCAGGAGATGCAAGTACATAATCGAGTAAACTATGCCATATTAGAATAACACTACTGGACCCTATAGAGGAAGGGGGCAGCTACGGAACACTCGGAGAAGAGAGCTGGAAAAGAAGTAGGTATAGTAGAGTTTAATGTCCCACTCGACACATTATAGGTCATTTCGGAGACGATTTTATAGGTCAGATGACCCAACCAACAGCGTCATAGCACTGAAGGACGATGCTTAGTCAACCACGTCAAGGGGTAATCACACCAGGCTCAGCTCACTAAAAGGTAAAGAGAAGGATGTAAGCAAAAAAACTAATATCTATATAGCACCATGAAGACTGAAGACACAGAGGCGCTTCAAGAGAGAGAGCTAAACCAAGCAAGATCAAAGCCCGATACAGTCGACCGACCTGTAAGAACTGCTCATACCTTTGTGCACCATTATAATAGTACACAATACTGTAACGCAGAGACAGTTTTTATTTATATTCCCCTTCCTCCAGACCAACATCACATCTCAGATGTGGCCAAGTGGAGGTAAGGGGCACGGCTGGTAAAGAAATGCGGTCAAGTGGGCTTCAAGTACAGCTGGAACAAAACAGAGGCGGCAGCAGAAGACAGAGCCAGATGGAGAGGAGCAGTCTGTGACATATGTTTTGTTAGGAATGATAAAGGTAAGGTAAGGTTCGTGGATTTATGTAGCGCCCTATATGACAAGTATCTCGTCCTCACGGCGCTCAGACATGGATCACAAACAACACCATGCCTGCCTTTAGCCTTCGTTTGCATTCATCAGCTGGCGCCGTAATCCGCTGTGGCACTGTGAGCCATAAAAAAACGTGCCACTTTTATTTTTGTGATAACTTTGGCAAATGTAGACCAATTTTAAAAATTCTTTCAGTGTTGCATCCAGGAAGAAATGGCG
>Ga0209149_1001806_pt1 | contig 11369 bp, 8 predicted proteins | sample WorMetTyACAVOLI2_FD_187423 | JGI IMG/M metagenome (GOLD analysis project Ga0209149, IMG submission 187423) | Marine gutless worms symbiont microbial communities from Max Planck institute for Marine Microbiology, Germany - Olavius algarvensis... ...
TGTCAGTCGTAGCAATGGTGGGCTAAGTATATCAGGCTGCATTGGCCAACTGTCATGTTTGACGATTTTCTCCACCAGCTTGTCAGTGGCAGCCTTCCTTCGTACATTAAGGGTCACTCAAGGTCACTGGAAACGGAAGCATTGGACAGATCATACACGACTTACTATTAGATGAGTTATTGAACGTTGAATATTATCGTGACCTTGAAATGTGGGTCAAAGGTCACTCAAGTTCATTGCAATTAGTGCCATTCGAAAGCTTGGGTGCGATTTAGTATTCACCTTCTATAGTAACTATGGCCGTATCTGTAGCCGTTTGTGAGATAATCAGTGTTAAAGAATGGCGTGACCTTGAAAACCAGGTTAGGGGTCGCTCAAGGTCATTGAAAATGGTGCCGTTCGATAGACCATATGCGACTTTCTATTGGTCCACCATTGTAAATATAGCTCTCTCTTGTACCATTTTTGAGTTATTTGATGTTGAATAATATCGTGACCTTGAAATCGGGGTTAGAGGTCACTCAAGGTCATTAAAGTTGGTGCTATTCGAAAGCTTGGGTGCGGTTTCCTATTCGCCTTCTATAGTAACTATGGCCGCATCTGTAGCCATTTGTGAGATATTTTGCGTCAAAGAGTGGTGTGACCTTGAAAACAGGGTTATGGTTCATTCAAGGTCATTGTAAATGGCACCATTTGATAGATCGCATACGAGTTCCTATTCGCCTTCCATAGTAACTATGGCGATATCTTGTATCGTTTGCGAGATATAGCGACTTACTGGTAGAAAATCTGTAAATTTTTATACCCCACGTGTATTTAGTGCCCCCCGCAGGGGGTGACCCCATCGGAATTTTGTGAACATGTTTGATGCTAGAATGATTGGGCTACCGTATGGTTAAAAAACTGTGACGATATGTTAAGGCGTTTTCATCTGATACCGGAACGTTACGGACAGACAGATGGATGGACAGACGGACAGATTTGCTATATTATCGCGCGTCAGTTTGCTGACGCACGATAAAAAGGAGACCAGCTACTTTTGTTCATAACTTTAACAAATTCAGACATATTGTTGTAATTTTTGGCAAGCAACATGCAACATGGAAGTCAGCATTCAGATGTTCACAGCACATGTGTGAGATGTCACTGACAAACAATCCAGCTGGGCCCACTCCATTTTTAGTGTGCAGTTTGTTGCGTTAGTAATTTGGCAGCATTTCGTGATATTGATCGCCAAAAGCTACAGCAATATCATTGAATTTAGTTACATACAAAACAGCTGGCCTCTTTTCCAGACACGCTACATGCAGTACATAACAGGAAGGTGTGATATGTTAAGATGAGATTAAACTGGCAACAACAGTACAAACTACAATGTACATGCATTCTCAGCTTTTGTTTCAGCAGTCTACATCTCGCGTTCACCGTCGGTTATTACAGAACAGCAAAAGGTCTCGTCAGGGCCGCAAGGATTGCTGGGACTTGTTTTTTTAGACCAAATACCCATCCATCCTGACTCCAGGAAGTACTGAAGACAGTATAAACCACAATAACCAATCTTAATTCACCGATAAAGCTTTAAAAGATAAGGCACGTAAGTAATGAAAACAAATATGTCTGTTACAAATTTTAACATTTTGAGCAAGTAAACATATATACAGTTTGTCTCAAAAAACCGGACCACTACGATTAATATGACATAACTTCATCAGTTCACAACTTTTACTAATTATTTTTGGTAGGAACAGACCTTATTCAATTCTTAATTGACTACGGTAAAAAAATTTTAATTAGCTTAGAAGCAGCTGTGCAGTTTCTACATAACAGCTACTCGATGGTCTGTGTCTAAAAAAACCAGACTGCTATGATTACAAAATTTTGGATAACTTGATAAAACATTCTTTAATTTAAATAAAATTTCACAGATAATCTGTGTTCAGTATTCTTAATTAAACATCAATATCAGAAGACAGTTGTTTTAACAGCAATATACCAGCTGAAGAGATCACCAGAGCAATCCTCAAGTACGCGTTATTCCACAGTTTATGAACAGAAAAGTTAAATCTATCGGAATGTGTGGTGTAAAAAGTTACAACAAGTGTTAGTGCAGTCTTTCGGCCTTGACATAGGCCCACAATCATTTTGCTACTCGTTTATTGTCCTGTCAATAATATGTTGTTCGAAGTCAGCCCAGAAATTTGCTGTTCGGGTGTGTGAAGTCACTACTGTTGTTATGGAAACCACGCAGCTGCTTCTTAGCCAATTTAAAAACTTTTTACCACATCAATTGAGAATTGAATAAAGTCTCTTTCTACCAAAAATAATTAGTAAAAGTTTTGAAATGGTGAAGTTACGTCATATTAATTGTAGCAGTCCTTTTTTGAGACACAGTGTATCAACAGACCATTACTTCCTTATAAAAAATAGTTTTCTAAAAGCAAAACATACACTTTGACTATAATTCACAGAAATTGCCATGTCGTCTAAGATATTAGAAGTTAATCATAAAATCAACAACTTTAAAGAATAACACTTAAAGTAACCCTAACAGAGAATACTTTTTCTGTAAAATGCTAATGTCTGACAAATACATGAAACTGATGTCTATTCACAACCTACATCTGGTATTTTGTTAAAACATGCATCTTTCATACAAAAATATTAAAAGGCAGTTTATAGTTACATACAAAACACCACGTTGGCACACGTTATTTTGGCCCACCCTGTACAGGGCTGACATCCTACAGACGTCTGTGCAGCCTAGTCAGACGTATTTGTCAAGCGAATATGCATACGAATGTACATACTGGCACGTGCATCAGGATCACCCATGCTATATTAAGTCACAGAGATGTACAGATGTTGAGCAACTTAAACAGCTTAACTGTCTAATGTTAACCATGTCAACACCACAATCTGCACGCAAGAATAACTGGAGAGTTTAACAACTTTTAGTCGTGGTCACTGTAGACTTTCAACAAACTACGAGGCCGGTCAACCTGCACTCACACACATCGACAAATCAATCAATCAATCAATCAAAATGATTTATATAGCACCATATGTAGCAAGCGAATTAGAGGTGCACGGCGGTAGGTTATGAGACTTTAGGCATACTGTTCATGTTCATTGTACACATCGTCAAGCAATTCAGTTTTTAGAATAAGCCTACAAGTGCTGAAATAGTTCGCAATCTACAGTTATATGACAGTAAGTTCCAGACCGAGTGTGTTCCAATGCACTAACAATGCTAAGCTCCATCCCTGGTACAGACAGTAATAATTTAAAAAATTTCCGAGACCTTTGTTACATTCTATTTTATAAATGAAGTTAAAATTCACCAAAAAACTCACAAATAATCCAAATACACTGTGTCCACAAAAAACAAAGCCAAAGATTTTTTAGCATATTTTTTAATTTTAGGACTGATGAAATTTTATAAAATTTGGAGGACTTATTCCTGAATCTACTGAGGATTATTCCCCGAGTCTACTCAGGACACAACTGCAGTTGCATTTCCAATGCAGCCTGTGTAATACTCTTACCTGAGATGTTTTATTTTAATAACGTCTTGCAGAATTAAAACAGAGACTATTAGTCTAATGGAGAAAGCTGGATCATTTGATTGTTGTTGCAGCCATCAGTCAGTGTTGTCGCCATCTCTCTGGTTGTCAGGGCTCACGATAGACATTTTGGCACATTTTGTGGTGTTTTCATGGTTCAGTGTGTTAAATGCTTAGAATTTTTATTGCGCGACGCGTATGCATAGCGCGGACTATGCCGTGGCAAGATGTCTGTCCATATGTCTGTCACACGCCGGTATTGTGTCTAAACGATTACATATACCTTCAAAGTTTTTTCACCGTCGGGTAGCCCCACCATTCTAGTTTTTCCATACCAAACGGGATAGCAATATTCCGACGAGGACCCCCTAAAGGGGGCGTCAAATGCAAGGGGTATGAAAAAAATCCCAATTTTCGACCAATATCTCATCTTATCTCGCAAAAGATGCAAGACAGAGCCATAGTTACTATGGCAGGCAAATAGGAAACCGCATCCAAGGTTTCAAATGGTACCAGTTTGAATGACCTTGAGTGACCTCTAACCCAGAGTTCAAGGTCACGATTATTCAACGTCACATAACTCGAAAATGGTACAACACAGAGCTATACTTACAATGGCCGACCAATAGAAAGTCGTATGTGATCTATCGAACGGCGACATTTTCAATCACCTTGAACGACCCCTACCCCCGGTTTCAAGGTTACGCCACTCTCTGACGATAAGTATCTCACAAATGGTACGAGATACAGACATAGTTTGAATGGAATACTAATAAGGACTTGCACATGCCCTACTCGACAGTGTCATTTCGAATGACCTCGACTGACCTTGAGTGACTTCGCAAAATATTCAATGACACGAAGCGTCGTGCAGTCTCTCTGCGACAGCTGAGCTTCTTGTTGAACTTGAGGTATTATTGTTTAACTTTTATTTATCGCCAAAATGTAACTTATCTGAAACGTTTTACTAGGAATGCACATTACACAGGTGAGGTGGAAGACATAATCATAGGCAGACTCTCAGTTCTCTTAAATCGCTGTCCAAAAATTACAGCATTCAGTTGTGGTTTCATGACTCTGTGCTAAAAGTAGTTGGCTTTGTTACATATGCAAATACATCATAGCCTTTATCACAAATAACAAGAACTTAGCTATCGCCAACAGATCTCGTGTCAGCTGCGCATACAATACGCTGAGAGCATATATGGGCTTAAATATTACACCGTGACCTTGAAATCTAGGTTAAGGGTCACTGGAAACGGAACTACTGGACAGATCATACACGACTTAGTAGTAGTAGAGTTATTTGACATTGAATACTATTGTGACCTTGAAATGTGGGTTAGAGGTCACTGAAGGTCTATGAAATTGGTGCCATTCAAAAGCTTAGGTACGGTTTCCTATTCGCCTTCTATAGTAACTATGGCCGTATCTGTAGCCGTTTGTGAGATATTTAGCGTCAAAGAGTGAAGTGACCTTGAAAACAGGGTTAGGGTTCGTTCAAGGTCATTGGAAATGGCACCATCCGACAGATCACATACGAGTTCCTATTCACCTTCCATAGTAACTACGGCGATATCTTGCATCGTTTGTGAGATAGTGACTTATTGGAAGAAAATCATGAAATTTTTATACCCCATCTGTATTTAGTGCCCCTGCAGGGGGTGACCCCATCGGAATGTCGTGAAGATGTTTGATGCTGATAAAAAAAGAATGATTGGGCTACCGTATGGTGAAAAAACTGTGACGATATGTTAAGCTGTTTTCATCTGATACCGGAACATTATGAACGGACGGACAGATGGACAGACAGACGGATGGACAGATTTGCTACATCAATATCGCACGTCAGTATGCTGACGCGCGATAAAAACAGAAACACCCATATGTCAAGTGTAAATGTAATAAAATTTATAAAAGACTTCTGAACTCTGCTGCAGAAAACTATCCAACAGCAATATGCAATGCACATCACAGTTTAAAAAAAATAAACTTCATCAAGTATGTAATCTTGAAATGTGTCAAGGAGAAAATCAAGAGTATTAACTACGTAAAATAATGGATAAGGTAAAGTAAAAATTTACAACACTTCCGATTAGCACTTACGTCACAGCTGCGCAGTTCGGCAATATGCATAGACAAGAGCTGCATTGGGATGATAGTCAAAATTCCTTGTAGACAGTCGACTTGATGTGGCACTTCGATCGTCTTGTGCGCAAGCTTCCGAATCTCCTCATCATCACTGTTACAGATGACAATGGGGTTGCCCTGCCAAAATATAGTTACTTATCTGAACTGGCATTTGACTGAAAATAACAGCGATAACATATTATCATTAACAGGTAAGTATATAATACCTTGACTGCAATCGTAACAAACGAACAAAAGTAACGGCATTACTGAAGACAGCTGAGATGACATGCCTCGCTCCATGGAGTAAACTGACTTTAAGGTATGTCAGATTGTTGCTGACCCACCTTAACGGCCAGATATGTGTTGGTTGCTGACGTCGGTCTGTCTGCTGTCTGTCCCATGGTCATATCTCAAAAACTTAGCAAGACAGACCAACAGTTACTATGGAACATTACTAAGAAGTTGGCACCGATGAGTGCATCCTCCCCAGATGCCCCTCCCCAGGCAGGGAGACTGCCCCTTTTCAGGAAAGCACGATCGATGTGTCACCCCCGTCTGAGAGATAATGTTTTGTTTGGGTTGGCACGGCAGGCAAGTCAGCTTTTCATTGCAGTGGCGACATTCTTAACAGACACAGACACGATAGACATCATCGTCTTCCATCGACTTAAGTGGTCAAGGGTTGCCAGCAGGCTAACGTGTTTACGCCACAAGCGTATTGAACACAATGGTCTTTTTTGCAGTCTGTTAACCCACATCATCAGTTTTATCGCTTCGCTGAAGCCAAAGAAAACACACTTCGTAATGCTTCCTTACGGGCCGAGCATAATAAGCCAACGGTGATAATAAATTCCAACAGATAATTTTGACATTGTCAAGTCTAACCTTGTGCAGTGACCTATTTATCTCTCAATGCTGATCAGCGTCACTTAATATGTGATCAGTTCCATCAGCTGCTTTACAATCATTACACCTATAATCTACTGGTTCTCTTCCACTGCAGACTGGAAAACTCACCACACTGTCATTGGAAAACATGGCCAGTGGCCAAACAGTTAGAAAAAGATACCGACTTATTCACCAGTGCCATTAAATACACAAGCCTGATCAATTGTTATACAAACTAATATGACCTGCAGTGGTCCAGCACAGTAGTGAGTGAGTTAGATGTTAATAGCACATGTAACTGATGAGGCTCTTTTAACCCTTTAATCACCACATTAAAACTGTACAGTGTTGTTGTGTAGTTAATGAACACCTGTGTTTATAATATAAAAGAAAATTTCTATTTACAAACAAAACAAAAATATGCACAGTTCATAACAGGTGCATGGCTCGTAACTAGGGAAGAACTTACACTACAACAAGGGAAAAAGAAACCCAAACTAAAACAGGGACAAATGCAGCGCTGGCAAGCTAGCGAGCATGCGAATGAAACCTGACGTCAGCGACTCCGGATCTTCGTGCTGTCACTGTTAGCAGACGGACACGTCAGACGAGTGGTTGCTTGAACAGCTGACCAGTGAGATACGTACAGCAGCGGCTGAATATCGTCAAACGTCGGCGACGACAAACAACTGAACGTTAGACGACGACTGAGACGACAGGACGTCGGGTGATTGAACGTCGAACGTCGGGCGACTGAACCTCACGTGACTGAACGTCAGACATCGAACCGTGGACGGATTTGACTGTTGACGGTTGGTTGAATGAACCTCGGACGAGACAACTTCAGTTCACGAACTTCAGCCAGAAGTCGGTCAACAGAATTACTTTCTCGTTGCCGAAATGTTGACTTTTCGTTTTACGTCTGCACGTGGCAACGTCTAACAAAGAAGTGATTAGACTTCACAGTTCGCGCTGGTCACACGACGATTGACATCATGGGTCATAGTTCACAACGACAGGTACGTCGGCAGCGTCGGACAAGGTGCACAGCAAGCAGAGCGAGGCACAACACTAAAATAGACCGGGACAGATATAGATGAAAACGCGGGGATTGACGTGATAACGTGGCACATAACAACAGCAATGGACCATCATATAGCAATACTCTAATTGCCTTTGGAGTCTAAAGGGTTAAATCACGTACAAAACATAATGAGAATAAAATATAATCCTAACTGATATGCATAAGAACATTCATCAGTGTTCGCTCAGAATCTATAATTTTTCTGTATGCAAGAACGTTTCTTAGTGAAATTCTTGCAACTTATGTATGATTTGTGACTGCAATGCCACAACTGTTTCAGTCATGTACAAAGCAGTTCTAAAGTTCATAGAATAACTGACAGCATCAAGCAATTCACATTGTTTTATGCCTTTCCACTAGTAACAATTTCAACAACTTGAATTAGTTGGCCAGTGGATATGCCAGCAGAGTGCTGCTGACAAGACAAAACTGTTACAAAGTGTGCAACACTAAACAGACGTTGACACCTTTAACATCACGAACAATGAATCCATGTGTACACAGCACGTGACGAAGTAATACAGAACAATGACTTACATGTCGAGCAATGACTTGCTGCAGTGCGTTCATGCATTTCTGTACAATCACAACATTCCGCAATTTACCCACACTGCGCATTACAATGGAAGCCATTACAATACAGTACAACTTCATACAGAAGACTATTGCTTCTTTCAGGTGGGGCACTGATGCATATTACTTTCACGGTCAATGTTAAGCAAACTGTGCAGATGTTGTAGAGAAACTATGCAGGAAATGTTGTCCTTAATGCCTGTTATGGCGAAACTACTATGACAGCGCAGCAAAGCAAGAGTGCAGTGCTTTTGGTACATAAACTAGCGCTGATTCAAGTACCCGCAAACAGACCACACACACAATCACAATAATCTCAATAATCTCAATGGCCATATTCCAGATATACCTCAGTTAACTAGTGGTCCACATCCACAAAGCCACAAAGCAAACTTCGTGGAGACTGAGTGACCGGATTTTTTTCCAAGATGTTCAACCAACAATGTCCCAGCCTGAAATCATTTTGCACTGTGAGTAGAAGTCTAACGGTCCATTGTGTCCTCTGTGCAAGCAAGATAAGAAAACAAGTCTGCATTTTCTTGGTAAATGCTGTGCCATGGCCAATACACATGGTTTGTACTTTGGGGTTCCCTTCCTGGAACCCACTGACTTAAATCAGACACTGGATCACTCTCTTGCGTTTGCAAAAACCATTAAGAGGTTTTAATAACTGATTGGTTAATTAGGGGCAGTGTATTGGGCCTGATTGGCTACCTAAGCACCAGACAGTCTGCCCCGTGTAGAAGAAAGAAAAAAATGAGTAGAAGTCATAACTCATACATAAAAATCATGTATTTTCTATTATTAGACGGTACACTAACAGCAAATATTCAACAAATTTCTACTATCTGACTGAACAGCACTGAATTGATTAAACAAGCACCAAGAAGTACGAGCCAAAAACCTTCACCAATGACCAAGTGACTTTTAAAGTTAATCATCCATTGCATTGTACTGTACTGTATAAATTTACTTTCACTGTTAATTATGTCATAGGTTCACAGGCCATGATACCTTCTGAATGTACGTATGTCAGGTTTCACTAAGTGTCAAGTTTGTGTGACCAACCCTTAGCTGTTTTAGCACATCTGCTGTCTACGCAAAATGTTGATCTTGCGATGTGGCGTTTAAGTAAGTTCAGTCCTTTGACACTGTTAGCTAGGTGCATGGAGGGCATCCAGCTATCTCCACAGATTTCCCTGAAGACCTGCAGGCAACCACTGATAAGCTACGTAGATCTGGAACTTAGCCATTGAACGGGTTCCGAGTGAGCATGTGTCTGTCTGGGTGTAGTCTCAGTACTTAGCGGTTATCAGCAAATTAGCACAGTTTCATTAACATCCATCTGTTAGTGTTTTATATACATACACTGTGTCCCAAAAAAGTATTACACCAAACTCATGGTGATAACTTTGTCAGTTCTTAACGGATTTTCAAAATTCTTTCACTACTGGAAAGCCAGGTAAATTTCCAACAAAACCCATACCATACTTCCACCATACCTTCAGTATGTTGCCGCACTACAAGAGTTTTGGCATATCTGGAATAAAATGCAGACGAAAACGTAACATACTTTGATTTCTAAACATACACCCAATTATAATGCAGTTAGCTTACTTACTTACTTGTTGTTTTAATTTCCGGTTCCTGTTAAATATTCTTTGTAAATAGCAGACAATTTTATCTAAACAGGTGTTGTGAGCTGAAGCAGCATTTTCTGCATGTTTGGCATGGCACTGACCAGACCATCACTTGCAATTGATGAGTGGTGTGGACTGTGGACATCTTCGCAAATGTGTGCGGGCAAAAGGCGGATCACTTCACTTCGACGAACTATTGTGACAATATTCAGCCATATGATAGTATGGTATAGTATTTTTGCCAAATATGACATGATTTTTAGATTGTTTTTTTTAAATTACCACAATTTCATACTTCTTACTTTTGCAACGTAGTGCGGCAACAAATATTATTTCGGTTTTGTTAGAAATTTACATGGCTTTGCAGCAGTGAAAAAATTGTGAAAATCCATTAAGAAATGACAAAGTTATCGCCATGAGTTTAGTGTACTACTGTTTTGGGGAAACAGTGTATGTACACTGTGTCTCAAAAAAAATGTGCAAACTTTGGGGAGCTGTAGTTTCGACAAGCACAGACTAATTTTGATAATTTTGAGTAAACAGCATCAGCATACTTTCAAAAATGATAAGCATATTCAACTTTCCTTGTCCCAACATTTTTACTTATTTGATTTGATTTAAACAGCTGCGATGTAAATGATGCGACACCAGCGACTTGAAGCAGTGACTCATTGACACATGGGCAAGCATATCACAATATGTCATCGACGAAGCTGTTGGTCAATGAAAAAAACAGTTACGTGCATGTGTGAAGGCGAAAGGACATTACTGCGAACATTAACTAAACTAAAACCGGCTCATTTCAGAGCCACCGCCAGTCTACTCAGGAAAACACATTATGTTTTGCGTCATTTCTGCCACACATATTTAAAAGCAAAATAAAGTAAGCAAAACTGTAGGAACAATGAAAGTTGAATATGCTATGCATATCATTTTTGAAAATCTGCTGATGCTGTACACCCAACATTATCAAAATCAGTCCTTGCATGTCAAAACTACAGCTTGCCAAAGTTGGTGCATTTTTTGACTCAGTGTATATTATTTACCGAGAGTGGGATAGATCACACACCCTCTTCCAATAAACCTGCTGAAGACAATGACTGCAAAAATTTAATGGTATTAAAATCTGAAACTAACGGGATAGACAGGGTCTCTTGTGGCAATCATGATCAGAGGCATCACGTCGTCAACAAGTGCCAGTGGACCATGTTTCAGCTCGCCGGCCATGATACCTTCTGAATGCAGGTACGTCAGCTCTTTGATTTTCTAGCAAGCAACACAAACAATCAGTGAACACCGCGTGTATGACGTTTGCATTTTTACTTCCAACAACTTTAACAAATAAAACTAACCAGTGTAAAAATTCTGTAACATTTACATCAACTTGGTATCAAGTTAGACTGACAACACGCGCTGCAACTGCATTGTTAATGACAATAATAACCGATAAGAAAACTGTGCCAATGCAACTACTCACAGGTAGACAAT
>Ga0209149_1001808_pt1 | contig 11363 bp, 8 predicted proteins | sample WorMetTyACAVOLI2_FD_187423 | JGI IMG/M metagenome (GOLD analysis project Ga0209149, IMG submission 187423) | Marine gutless worms symbiont microbial communities from Max Planck institute for Marine Microbiology, Germany - Olavius algarvensis... ...
GAATGGAACTCGCTTCCAGACTCTCTCCGGGACCCTGCTCGGAGTACTGACAGTTTCAGATCGGCTTTAAAGACTCATCTCTTCGCAGCGGTACGGGACGATTAGCGCATTAGAGGCACTGCGCGCTATACAAATACACGACGACGACGACGACGACGACGACGAGACGACGACGACGACGACGACGACGACGACGACTACTACTACTACTACTACTACTACTACTACTACTACTACTACTACTCTACAGCAGGGTTAAGTTATGGTGCGATTTAGGCCTAATGTTGTTTTGAGTTGGTCCAAATTAAATTAAATTTCGACGGCGTGATCCTAAAAGGGGAGTCGTTTTATACAAAAATTCGCGATGTTCGGTCAATGTATAGCTTATTTTAAAGCGGGATCACAACCTTAAAATTGAAAATACGATAACTATACCTAATAAGTTGCGACGTTTCGCTAGCCAACGGCGAACTTCATCAGGCTTGTGGTCACGTGATGTTCAGCAGGTGACCAAAAGACGGTAAGCTGTACGACACGCCATCTCTGTTCATGCAGTTTGGCTCTTTCCGGATCCAGATCGACTGGCTTTTTTGACTTGCCTGGTTTTCCGATGTCTTCTTTGCGAGATTTTGGCGCCTGACCAATTGATGACGTGATTCTCTTTCGTTACATGATCTGTTATGGCTGACTTGTTCATTTCTGCGGCCATCCTCTTTCGGTCTGCCCTTATGAATGTATTGCGTCAACAGAGATGGAGATGGAGGGGCGTACAGCCTACGACCGTCTTTTGTTCACGCGCTCAACATCACGTAGGCCTAACCACAATCCTGATGAAGCTCGTCGCTGGCCAGCGAAACGTCGCAACTAATTAGGTATATTTGTCGTATTTTCAAGGTTGGGTTTAAGAATACTATCACTAAAAATTGGCTTAGAACCAACTGCGTGGTTTCCGTAACAACACTATAGCGACTTGTCTCACCTGAAACGGCGAGTCTTTGCCGACTTCAAACGACATATCATTCATCGACAGAGCAACAAACGGCCGGCGAAAATAACGACTGTGCACTTGTAAGTAGTGTTTGCACACCAAATATTATGGGTATTCGACGCCTCTAAAGGGGGCGTCGAATGCAGGGGTATGAAAAATCGCGATTTTGGACCAATATCTCGCTTTATCTCGAAAACGGTACGAAACGGGGCCATAGATATTATGAAACGCCAACAAGATCGTATGCGATCTATCGAATGGTGCTGTTTCCAATAACCTTGAGTGACCTCTAACCCAGATTTCAAGGTTACGCCATTACGCTGAATATCTCAGAAACGGTGCGAGACAGACATAGTTACAATGGAATACTAATAGAGACTTACATACGCCCTGGTCAAGGATGTCATTTCGAATGACTTTGAGTGATCTTGAGTGACTTAACGAAATATTCAATGACACAGAACATCGCGCGGCCTCTCTGCGACTACTGCACTTCTTGTATATTCATAAGGCAGCATAATATGTAGTTAAAGATTGCTATGGCAATCGCTTCAGCTGGTACACTGCTATAAGCAAAACCGTTTTTCTAACGGTGAGGTTTAATTAAGAATCTTGAAGACAATTATGTCTGAAATTTTATTTAAATTAAATAACTTTTGATGAAGTCGTTTCAAAATATCGTAGCGTATGGGTACGGTTTTTTTAGACACAGGCCGTCACGTCGCTACTGTTATCATGGAAACCGCAGCTGGTTCTAAGCCAATTTGAAAACTTTTAACGTAGTTAATTGAAAACTGAATAAGGTCTCTCTACCAAAAATAATTAGTACATGTTGTGAACTGGTGAAGTTATGTCACATTAATCGTAGCGGTCCGGTTTTTTAGACTAGACGTGGAGTCACTCCAATTTATTTTTCCCGCTCGCTTGGCAAAAAATCTCGCTCGCTTTCTCGCTCGCTAGGTCTGACTTCTGTGCCACTGGAAATAGGCAAAAGCTCTGTTGAAACTTATGTATAACAGGCCTATTGTTCAGGGCATTTTTAAGGATTTTGTACTGGTGGGGAAAAGAAGCTAAAGGGGCAGGGTGTGAGGGTCACTGGAGGCTGGTGGCATTGCATTTTGGAGAGGATTCAGACCACAGGTAAAGGCCGCCGGACCGGAGTGCCGTGATGTGACCGAAGGGATCATCATCCTGTCAGCCGTGACTCATTGTTATTTATTTACTTCATTAACAGAAAAAGGCGATATATTAGCTGGCATTACAGTGTTTACTTAAGAACAGATGAAATTTTTAGCTTGAGCCGAATCGAGAAAAAAAATCTCGCTCGCTCTCGCTCGATGCATTTCTCGCTCGCTTTCGATTTCGCTCCCAGGACTATTTGAGACACACCATACACACATACAATGCTGTTAGTTTTACTTTAATAAAATGACTGTATCGTTGAAATTAATCTGTCTGTTGTAACAGTCTATCGTTGTTTTAAATGCATGCAGCAACTTGTCAAAAAGTCACGCAGTCAAACGTCATAAAACGTTTTAGTCTCAGTTGTATATTTATCGTCCGTGAATAATATTAACATGTTTATCGAGCATTCGTATATGCACAATTACGACTAGTAAAAAATATTATGACGGTCGTAAAACCGCTTCACAAATTCGAGCAAACTAGGCCAAATTTATCATCATCATCGTCGTCGTCATCATCATCATCATCACCATCATCATCACTTATCTACGCAAAATCCATCAATGAGTCTGATCTGTAGGCGAGTCTTGAAAATAGGTATAAACAAAAGCCTCAAAACGTTGTACTTCATCGATCTGCCCAGACGACCCCATGAATGGGTTTTTATCAAATTTGATTTAAGAGATACTCTCGAGGACGTAATCAGTAATGTCAAATTTTGTCGCAATCGGTTTAGGGGTTTCATTCTGTAGGGGCTCAAACTACGCCATTTCCCAATGACTATTGACTTGGCCTGTCGCAGTTGAAAATCAGAGATATCTCATTCAGATATGCATCACCTGTCTCTGGAATCAACTCCATGATTCATTCTGTCAGCCTCGCCAGTCATGTCTCGACTCACCTCCTCATTCACTTGTCAGCTCATCTCTGTCATCATCACTACTCTCATCATCCATCACTCCAGGCTCAAAACGTACCTTTTCAACAAATCCTTCCCATCTTAATACTTCTTCAATCATGGACTGCCTTCACGACCAGGGGACCGTACCGAGCCGGACTTATCATGCTTCTCGGTTTATTTTTAGTTCGTTTTTCTTTAATTTTTCTGTTTGTCCCGTGTGGTGGAGCAAGCTGGCTACACGTCAGCTTTTTTCTGACACAATATCGTATCGTATATAGATTCGTGAAAAAAATCACTGTTTGCACATAGCTTATGCGCGTCATAAACAGACAGATTTTCTGTCGCATTAGGCAAGCGATTACTTCACACACACACAAAGCTTTATTCACCGTATAGAAATCGGTAGCTACATAAAGGAAACACTCGCTAAAATTATCCGGTTAAAAAGCAACAAGAAGCTCAGCTGTCGCATAGATACCGCGCGACGCTTCGTGTCATTGAATATTTTGCTAAGTCACTGAAGGTGATTCGAAATGGCAATGTTGAGTAGGGCGTGTGTAAGTCTGTATTAGTATTCCATTGAAACTATTCTGTATCTCGTATCGTTTGTGAGATATTCAGCGTCAAAGAACGTTGTGATTTTGCAACCGGGGGTAGGGGTCGTTCAAGGTCATTGAAAATGGCGCCATTCGATAGATCATATACGACTTTCTATTGGTCCACCATTGTAAATATAGTTCTATCTTGTACCGTTTTTGAGTTATTTGACGTTGAATAATATCGTGACCTTGAAATCTGGGTTAGAGGTCACTCAAGGTCATTCAAACTGGTACCATTCGAAAGCTTGGGTACGGTTTCCTATTCACCTTCCATGGTAACTATGGCTCTATCTTGCATCGTTTGCAAGATAAAGCGAGACATTGGTCGAAAATCATAATTTTTGCTGTGCGATGCTATGCATAGGCGCGGCTATAGCTGTCATGCGGTGTCCGTCCGTCCGTCTGTCACGTTCGTGGATCATGTCAAAACGAATAAACATATCTACGATTTTTTTCACCGTCGGGTAGCCATACCATTCTAGTCTTTCCACACCAAACAGGGTGGCGATTTTCCTAACGGGGGCGTCGAATGCAGGAATGCAAAAAAGTATCTGTCTTTTCTCTCGTATGCCCTAGCCCACTATCAGATCTAACAATATCCAGTCCCAATCATTATGATTGTATTCTATTAATCATTGTTTTATATTTGTGTTTTATTATTTTATTAGTGTATCTTGTTTTCACCTCTCTTTAGCCTCATGGCTACTATTTTCTAATAAAAGTTCAGTTCAGTTCAGGTGGGGTATAGACACAAATCGCGATTCTGGTCTAACAGCTGGCTATCGAAGATTGCTGGACGTGCGAAGTGCCAAAAACATTTACCGACGACGAAGCTGAGTATACGACACAGTCGGCCACGCATCACTGGCTATCGATCGATTGCTGGAAATGCGAACTACGAAGTGACAAAAACAGTTACCAACGACCATGCAGTGTAGATGGCACAGTCGGCGATGCACCAGCGAATGTTTGTTTGTGACGGCCTCCAGCATGGACGAATACGCCGGAGAGAAGAGAACAGAAAATAATTTAATTGTACGCAGTATCTGAAGCCGAAACAATTAATAATAAAAGACTGCACTCGACGTTTTGTATTGAAGCTATACAGACACGAAGCATCGCGCGGGCTCTTTGCGACAGCACAGCTTCTTGTTTCATATCCCTTGCATTGCATTATCCCATGTGGTGCAGAAAAACTAGAATTGTGGGGCTACTCGATGGTGAAAAAACTGTGAGGATATGTGTAACCGTTTAGACAACATACTGGCGTATGACGGACAGACAGACGGACAGACATCTTGCCACGGCATAGTCCGCGCTATGCATACGCGTCGCGCGGTAAAAATTGTATGTTCGACAGCCTGCGCCGGAATCTACGCTACCGTACGTATCTGTCTATCTCTGTCGTTTCGGAGATAAATCAAGATTTTGTTTGAATATCGCGAATTTTTTCTTACCTTTTTCCACATAACAACTACCAGTGGGAAACGGTTGCGATTATTTCCGCGGTTTTTTCACAACAGAGCCAGATCCGTGGCCTATGGTGCAACTAGATTCTGCGAAAAGTCCTCTGTTTATTTACAGCTCAAACGCGTTACAGGCGGACAGACAGACAGACGGATGGACAGACGGAAAAGCGATCACAATAGCGGAGCGTTTACTACATAACACTCGCTAAAATACGACAAAAAGCGCCTATATAAAAGAAGGGCATCTCCATATTCATGTTAGTTTGGCTGCATTATCGTCTTGCGCAGCATTTCAGCACAGCATTGTAGAAAATCAGATCGACAACTTCTATAACGGTGAGACAGCTGCCGCCGATCAGCAGTCCAAGGTATCCGCCCACATCAGCTACAAATAGCCAGACATTGAACACCTTACTGACTATTATAAAAAAAACTATTACCCATTTCAAGTTCAACAAGGTGAGAGTCACTTGCACAAACAGCGTGATTGGCTCCAGTGACTTAAATGGATTGCATCGTGTTGCACGGAGATGCAACGCGCATGTGCATCCATTTTGGATCTGGTATATGACAGCGATATAATCTTCGAGGCCAGGCCTTGGTCTTAGGTCCCGAGCTAAAATTTATATGGCGTTGGCCTTGGCCTTGATAGTTCCACTGACACTTTTCGGCATAATCCTCGAACTTAAGCAAGGTAATAAATGAATAATAGTTATACTAATAAATTAATAATAATAATAATCAAAAAATGAATATCTAAGCAAAATCAATAAAAATATTTTTTAAGTTCACTACCTATCCTGTTAGGCTGTCAGATGTACTGCATATCTTTATTTCTGCGCTGGTCGTATACTTAAAGGCCTTGGCCTTCCGACCTATGGCCTTGGCCTCGATGGTCCAGGCCTTGGCCTTGAGGGTTGAGGGCTTGAGGCCTTGGCCTTGCGACCTATGGCTTGGCCTTGGCTTCGATGGTCCAGGCCTTGGCCTTGAGGGTTGAGGTCTTGGCCTTATGAGTTTGGCCTTGACTACATCACTGGTAGGGGATATGACGTCATAGTTTGTGGACACTGGTGGAGTTTCGCTCGATGTATAAGCTTATCAAAAGAACTGGTTTTATAAACAGTAACGTACACAAACGTTGCACACCCATTTTGGATCTTCTGTAATCCAAAGGTCTCCATGGAAATCTTTGAAATGCAGATGATACAGAGGTGTATTACTTATCCTACAGGCTGGATGCCATTTTTGATGCCAACCAACAGCGTCTAAGCATTAAAAAGAAAATACTGCCCGAAAAAGTGGGAGCAAACTTGTCACAAACAAATCTTAATTAGCTAACACGTTTTCTACCGGGGGGGGGGGCTACTGAAGATCATCACCATGCTACATCGCTGCTGACACAACCAGACGACGGGAAACTAGTTTGAGGATGCCTGCTGTCTCTTATGGCAAATTTACGGCACTTTGGTATACATGTCATGTGGAGAAAGGCGACAGGAGCAGAAGACTATAGCGACGATTTCAGGAAGTACCTACGCTTGCCTAGAATATGCCTGAAAGTTCAGTTTCACAGCACGCTGCAGGCGTGAGTACTGTAGTAAGTTTTACCGAGAAGTGTTTTAACATCATACGCTTCATTCTGCGTGAATGTGCTGAACTTGATGTCTCCGTAAAACAGGCTGATCTTCATTATGTTACGCCTGCAGTTAGCAAAATCATCACAGAACAAATGATTCGTAAAATCAGTATTAAATCTGTTGAAATAAAAACTACTAAAAATGACAAACTGACTGAGGTGTATAGTGCCAAATACGGTAGCTGCAGCCGACGCGAGTTCCTGTCTGTCAGTAGTTAGATTCAACAGTACAATACCCTCGAGCGCAGTCTCGTTATTAGTTACTGCGGCTTCAGATTTACCTATGCGTACAATTAAATTCTGTTCTGTTATTTTCGGCGTAACGTCGAGTCTTGCTGTCATAAACAACATTCACAGACGCGTAGAGCTTCGTCGTCCGTCTCCAGCGATCAACAAACTCCACCGCTAAATGCTATAACCTAACTCCACCGTCCAAATGTTGACGACACCCGACGGTCCAGCGGTCATCGATGCCAAAGCCAGGCAGTGGTCAAAAATCGCGATTTTTGCCTACCTCACCTGCATTTGACGCCCCCGTGAGGGGGTCCCCGTCGAAATACTGCCATAAGGTGTATGTAGTAGGGAAAATCTAGAATGGTTTGGCTACCCGACGTGAAAAAGTATGAGGAAGTTAAGCTTTTTGACCGAATACACGAACGTGACAGACAGATGGACGGACATACACCACATGACGGCATAGGGCGCGCTTATGCATAGCATCGCGCAGCAAAAATACACGGCCGCGATGGCCGCCACGATACTGAACCTTCCCGGAACACAAAACAACGATTCTTTCGTCGATTTTCAGTACAGGGCGTCTCAGTGACACACGTACTATATATAGGCTAAATCGATAAATGGCACCGTGATGCATTGTAGGACATGTAAAGCTCTATGGCTGGCTGGTAATTATCATCCATCAATATCATTTTTTAAAACTTTCTGTTCATGATTACAAGCATAAAATGTTTTTATATAATTATAGGCACGTGAAAACCAATAGAAAAATAATCGATTAGAAATGCTATTTAATAATTTCTTAAATAATTAGATTACGTGATAATTAAACATTCTCAAGCCTTAATATAATACAGCATACCGAACAAAGTCCGGTCCAACGACTATGGTCCGATTGTAGACTACCAGCGTGTCTTTGAGCGCTTCGAACTCAATCTGGGTAGCGCGAACGGACTTGGAGACTCTTTCCTGGAGACGCTGGAGTGGCAGAAGCAGCTGACGGAAGAAGTCGTCGACGATGTCGATGATAAGCGGCTCGGCACTGGACAGTGTGAAGTCGACCAAAGGCTGATGGGTCGGCCACATCTTCCACACTTCATCCTTGCTGTACTGGTACGTCAGCTTCTGTCAGAAGTACCACGATCACATTTCGACAACAGCACTGGTTAAACTGGAAAATCAGAGGTGAGGGAACTGTATGTCAGCTTTGGGTTCCCAAACAGGTGGTTGTCGGCCCATGAGGATATGAGGTGCGGGAACGCTGGATTGCAATAATTGGATGTGCAGGAACTGCGTTTCCTTGCAGCCAATGGCAGTTTAACCACTGGACAACAGTCTGTCCGACATCGACCAGTCTCTTCACGACAGCCGTGCGTTGGCTGTACGAGGACGACGATGATACTTTATTTCTTATATGAAGTAAAATATTACTATTAAGAGTATGTCCGAGTTACGTAACATGATTTTAAAAAATTCAGGTAAGATGAATAAAGTGCATTTGTTACAGCTCATTTTATTACTTTAAATTATTAAATTATTTTATTATTATTTAACCCGAATGTTGCAAATTGGGAAAGGGGGTAGGCCTAAGTTAATAAGAAAGATGTTGTCAATAATGTTTCAAATCGCTTCGAATTTTGAGAGGCGCTTTGGTGACTTTTTCTAAATATGGCTGGGCTACAAAACGCCAAAAATTCGGATATCTCTACTCCTTTTTCAAAGGTTACTGATGGAAACTGGAAATACAGTGTGGTCCATAAAACGTCACGCGTTTTCATTTTACTGCATTTTTACAAGTGTTGACCAATTGCTATAATACTTGACGCATCCTACCGAGTTAATTTGCAACACATTCATTGATTTTCCCGCCTCACCTACGTACTGCTGCTACACTACCTTTGAGAAAATTTTCTTCCAGTAAGACAGTCTTCGAGCTACTGCAGAGTGTAACTCCGACGTTCATTCCTCCGGACTGGTGTTCGCGCGGATAGAGGGGCGGACTAACATTTTGACCCATAGGCGCCGGGGCCATAGGCCTATACTCAGGAGGGGCACATGCCCCTCCACTTTTGAGAGTGGGGGGCAAAAGAAAACACAGAGGATAACTGCAACTGGCCACTACAGCTATAAAATTCCTTGCATTATTCACTTAGCATAATCGTAGTTCATTTTGCATTCATTGGACGAAAGCAACCACCAAAGATCTATTTTGACTTTTATTTTCTTTGCTAGTTGCTACCGCAAATTAGATCGGTGCTATGGTTTGCCTTTCTTGACATTGTTATCAACGAAATCAACGAACGGTTTTTCAGGAGTGTTTTAAGCCTGTGGCAGACGTCGAAAATGTATTGTTGCGGGCTGCTAATGGAATGTTAGTGGGTGATGAACTGCAGCAGTTGCCAGTCTTCTATGATGACTTGAACTACCACACCTTAGCAGCACACACGGCCGGCGCTAACTTTTCGTCAGTGGAGGCGCTGAGCAAGGAGGTGCTGACCAAAGAATTTTAAGTTTCAGTAAACCAACCAATAACACACCAACTTATATTTTACAAGAAGCTCAGCTGTCGCAAACAGGCCGCACGACACTTCGTGTCCATGGCGTAGTTTGGTTTTTTGGTTCGGGGGAGGGGCTATTATGGCGAGGGCGTAAGACGTGCCCATAATGTAGAGGTTGGAAAATCGCGTTTTTGCATTTAGGCGACAAGATCCAAGATGGTCCAACAATGGGTTCTTTGAAAAGCACATGGGCGTGTGTTCATGTCAAAGGAGGGCATTTTGAGCATTATGATTCAAGAGCAGGAAGATGCTAATGTTTAGAAGCAAATCTATGTTACCGAGTTAAAAACATCAACAGAATTGCTATTGCTGATCTTTTGTATTTCACAAGGTAGTGTAGTGACACATTTAAGTTGCGGTGAGAAATATGACACGAGCCTTGCTGCAAATTTACTGCTGAGTCCAACAGTGAAAAAAAATTTAAAAATCGACCAACATTTCACAAAGTTATGAACGAATATCGTATGGCACGTCTTTTAGGGCCCACGGTGTAGGGACTTCTTGCCCTCGATCTGGTCATTTATGCCCTCGGCTCAGTTATTTATGCCATCGATCTAGTCAAACATGCCCTCGATCTAGTCATTTATGCCCTCGACTCAGTTATTTATGCCCTCGATCTAGTCAAACATGCCCTCGATCTATTCATTTATGCCCTCCGTCCAGTCAAATATGCCCTCGACTCAGTCATTTATGCCCTCGATCCAGTCAATCATGCCCTCCATATAGTCGCTTTGCAGGGAGCCGGGAGCTTCCCCCAGCTCGAACCCTTAGACGGATTTAGCCGTTTATGGCTTAAATGACGCGTCTTGACCCAAGGATGTGCCTTTTGGGTGTTGATGGCAACCCACAATTTTAAGGGATTCAAACCCCCAAAAACCTCCAAAAACGAGGCGCAGTTAGCCATTTTCCAGCCACACCAGCAAAATCATAAAATCGCAATATTTCCTACGGCAAATGTCGGATCAATACCAAATGTTCACAGGACAACCAAACAGCATAGTCGACTTCGTGGGTGGTCCAGAATGACAAAATTCCGATTCAAGATGGCGAACGGCCGCCATATTGAAAAATGTTTGAAATGCTATAACTCATCTAACAGTAAAGCAATTTGGACGAAACTTGGGTGGTCGCATCCCATCATCTCCCAGATGATGCGGTTGCCATGGTAACGGCTGTTGCCTAGCAACCGCACATTGAACATTTAGCATTTATGGGCGTCTGAAGGCCGAACGCGTGACCCAATTTTGATGAAATTAAGTGTAGAGCAGCAAATTAGGAACTCAATGGCAGTCACGTGACCAAATATGAAAATTTTTAAAATTCAAGATGGCAGACAGCCGCCATATTGGAAAATGTTGGAAATGCTATAGCTCGCTCATCAATGCACCGATTTGGATGAAACTTGGGTAGTCGCATCCCATCGTGTCACCGACGTGGCCGCCATGATGCGGTTGCCATGGTAACGGCTGTTGCCTAGCAACCGTGCATTGAACATTTAGCAGTAATGGGGGTTTGGAGGCCGAACGCGTAATCCAATTTTGATGAAACTTGGTGTAGAGCAGCAAATTTGGAACTCAATGGCAGTCACGTAACCATATATAAAAATTGTTAACATTCAAGATGGCGGACAGCCGCCATATTGTAAAATGTTGGAAATGCTATAGCTCGCTCACCAATGCACCGATTTGGATGAAACTTGGGTAGTCGCATCCCATCGTGTCACCGACGTGGCCGCCGTGATGCGGTTGCCGTGGTAACGGCCGTTGCCTAGCAACTCCACATTGAAAATT
>Ga0209149_1001809_pt1 | contig 11363 bp, 6 predicted proteins | sample WorMetTyACAVOLI2_FD_187423 | JGI IMG/M metagenome (GOLD analysis project Ga0209149, IMG submission 187423) | Marine gutless worms symbiont microbial communities from Max Planck institute for Marine Microbiology, Germany - Olavius algarvensis... ...
GTCTAATCTGCTACTGACGATGGCTACAGCGAAGGTGTTTGCGGCGTCCAATGTCAGAAGTGGTCTGATGTGCCGTAGTGCTCTGATGTGAAAATGGCATCCACGTACGACATCCAGCACATGTTTTTCAAACGTCAAACTGGCATCGATAACCACACCAAGCAGCTTGATGGATTCAGTTAAGTCAATGCGCGTCCCAGAGACGTCTATACCACTGGACAGGTGAAGCTGTGGCAGCCGTTTGCGCGTGCCAAACATGACGGCCTCGGTTTTATTAGGATTTAAGAGCAAGGCGTTTTCGACGAACCATCTTGACACATTAACGGCACAAATTTCCATGGCTGACAGGTCATTGAAATCCTCTGAGTTCAAAGACATAGCTGTAGGTCATCTGCGTATACTGATGATAAGAAATGTTATGCTGGGCGGTGAGATCGCCAACAGGCGATACATGCATGCTGAACAATATCGGACCGAGGACAGAGCCCTGAGGCACGCCTGACAGGCATGCAACAGTCTCTGATCGTTCAGTGCCGACGGCAATGAACTGGCTACGCTCAGTAACGAACGACCTTAGCCAATCAAGAGTAGCACCGTTAATGCCGAAACAGTCTTGGCACGCTCGACCAGTGTCGTGTGATCCACCGCGGCAAATGCTGCCGATATGTCAAGTGCTAGTAACACTGTACACTGACCGTCTCCATGTAGCAGCACGCCGAATATCATTCACCACCCTGACCAGAGCTGTCTCAGTTGAGCAACCTTTCCTATATGCGGATTGAAATTTACAGTAGTTACCAGATTCCATAATGTGCGGCTGGAGTCGGGCCAAAAACAACTTTACAAGTATTTTGGAAAAAGTGTGATTTGTGATAGGTCTGTAGTTGCTGGGTCGTGTATTGAAAGACAACGTTTCTTAATCAGTGGAACCACGCGGCCAGTCTTGTATCTAGATGGAAAAACACCAGAACTGAATGACAAATTGGCTAATCTGACAATAAGTGGAGCCAAAATATTTGATGTAAGTTTCAAGAAAGAGACCGGTAGGGTATCAAGTGGTGACGATTTAGGTGGCAGCTTCCGTATGATATTGTTAACTTCGTCAACAGCAACAGGAGCTAAATGATCTAACAGCGAACTAATAGGATGTACTCGAGGCATGATAAGGTTGCGTGTGGTTGACAGTCTGTCTGTGACGTCACGGGCAATGCGAGCCAACTTAGTTTCTTAGCCTCCCGAGGACTAGGTGATGTGTCACGATCCTCTGAGTGTAAAAGTTCACGTATGACACGCTATGGAGTATTCGGTTCGCATGTCACTGACTGAAGTCGTTGTTGGTAAAAAGATCGCCTGGAGTTGACAATGTGAGTGTTCGCCTTCCTGTAAGCGACTCTCATCAGTCTCCAGCTTGGTACGCCTCCATCTCGCCTCAAGTCTTCGTCGCTGTCGCTTTACCTGCACAGCCTCGTCGGACAGCCAACGACCGGAACGCTTGCCGCAGCGCCTTGTTTTCATCCGAGTCGGTGCAAGTTGATCAAGGACACTGGTAATGTCATGATCTAGCTGATCGGCGTAAGTGTTAACGTCATCGGCTGGTATTGTGCACACAGGCCGGACGGACACTTCACGAAGAAAACGGCTGACTCGTGTCCAGGTTGGGGTCGACCACAAACTAAACTACCCACCAACTGCAAAGATCGACAAAGTTCAGGATGTCAAACTGATTTTTTGATCAGTGTCTTCAGGCCATCAAGACTTCATCTTCTGTCAAAAAGCTTGAGCACGCGTTTTACTACATATTTTTGTACTCATAGCCGTTTAATAAGATGCTTATCTTCAACGGTAAATCCCACTGCTGTAACAGCACTTTTGCTAACGTCCTCTTTTCAAATATTTAGTTATAAGATAAATTATTTTAGACGCTTGGAATAAGCATTTCATCAGCTGTTATGCCTGAAATTTTCATCACAATAATGGTTATTTTTTTCTAACAATAACTCCACAAAACAAAGGTGTTTTTTTCTGAACTCGGGGTGTCTACAAATCCAAACAAATTTCCAGGACACATTTTAACAAAAAACCAGTAGTTTTTAGAGAGTGATAGCCTCATGCACACACTGATCCTGTTTACTGGATGGACTGGACCACAGCTATACTTTATGACTGGACGTTGTTCTTGTCAATCATCGATCATGAATCTGTTATACAAAAATTTTCAGGAGAAGCAATTAAATTCCAGTAGTTTAACAAGTTGTAGACACCCTGGTTCTGAACACACTTTAGAATAACTCGAGCAGCCTGAAGAAACGATACAAAATTTAAGCATAAAACACGAATTACAGCATCAACAAATATTTATCACAAAAAAACGAAACAATGAACATTACAAGAAATGTCAAACATGGCAGCACACGAGATTTTATATTTGATAAATTGAGAAAAAGGCCAACAGTCATCTCCAGTAGCAAATCTGATAACTGCTCCAAGAAGAAATTTAACTGATTACAAGTCGACACACTGGCTGACCATTCGGCAACATCTGTAGATCATGCACTGATAAACAAATGGAACTGAAAATCTTGTTAGTCGAGCCAGTGTGCGGCTTGTAAGTCTAATTAATGTACGTTTCCCTCGATTAGTTCCTGCAACTGTCAATCACATTCACCAGGCCAACTGCTATGTTGTTTCCATCTCGGTTGCGGAGGCTGGCATGCAGTCCGGCACATCACGAATACCATCCATCTGCATAATGTGAACATAAGCACATCCATGTTTTACTCAGGCTAGTTAGGGTTTACTGGCACATTCAACACTTAGGTTATATCATGGCATTATTTATACTTGTATATTACAAACCCATATATTGACAATGAGGATAACGAAATAATATGAATAACGACACTGTGTCTCACTGCTACGATTAATATGACAACTTCACCAATTCGCATTTACTAATTATGTTTGGTAGACAGAGACTTTATTCAATTTTCAATTGAAACGATAGAAACTTTTTAAAATTAGCTTAGAACCAGCTGCATGGTTTGCGTAACAACAGTTGCGACAGGGCAATAAACGAGTAGCAAAACGATCGTGGGCCTGTGTTAAGGCTGAAAGACTGCATTTCGAACGCTGGTCGATGTAATGACGTCATCATTTAACATCTATGCTGACTGGTCAATCATCTTACATTACATTACATAAAATCGTATTTACAGTGCCCAAAATCACTAGAACCGCTAGAACACTATATGAGATTAAAGGAGTAATATGGGAGTATAGTTATGAGGGAAAACATTTAGAGAAAAGATAAGTTTTTAAATGGTTACAGAAAACAGGCAGAGTTTGTGCGGATCTAATGTCAGGTGGAAGACTGTTCCAGAGTCGACTGCTAGTAGCGGTAAAGCACGACCTCCAACAGTCACCAGTGTGCTTATCATTCAGTATGTAAATATGAATGGACGTCAATCAGATATTAATTTGTCCGTCTCCAGTATATCGATAGTGAATGGACGTGGACGATCTATCACACAATGACTGTCCTTAAAGTCCTTTACTGCAAAGCTAGCACGAGGCAAAAAGGCCCCTTGTTAGTGCCAGCAATTAAAGGAGATGTACAAACTACAAAACACTTTAACTAAGCGAGCCTCGGCTAATTAAATCAGTATAATGTAAATATAGGTGGGCATACTACAACTACATCTTCACAATTGTAGCGGTCCGGTTTTTTAGACACACTGTATAATCAATAAATAAATTGGCGAATTGTAACAAACACTAACAATGTAACTAAAATGATTTTAATCAGGACCAGACTTAGGTCTCATAGTTTAAAGGGCTGTCTCGAAATCTGTGAAATTTCTCTATTAGTTACTTTTATAATAGTTTATATTTAAGTAATGATATGCTAATTAACAACAACTAACTTAACAAATTAGACCAATCACTAAAAAATCGTTATTTACAGAAGTTGGTAGATATTGTTGATTTACATCTATACTTAAATATCAATTATTATAAGCATTCCCACAGAAGAGCAGGCGTCTACAGCTTCCCATAGCTTAGGGTCTTACCACAGTTATATCTGGCTCAGAGGCCCCGACTTTAGATTTATAAACTTTGATATCGCTGCTCACCGTGATCTGGAAGCGGACATCGGTCTGTTTGATTGACGCTGACTTGTAGAGAACGGCATGTCTCTGTTGATCTTGCCAGTAGAGAATCACGCGTTGTGTTGGAACATGAGCCCAACTCTCGCCGAGTGCTGGCACCTGCTGTGACGCCCGATCACCGCCCACCATCGTCGTCATCTGATTGGTCACCACCACCTGTCTCCGCAACATGTCAACTTAACTCCACATCTCAAACAGAAAAGTATTTGATGATTATGAAGGGTAACCATAAAACTCAAAGAATTTATATGTCTCGGGTGATAATCTAGCTTCTTGAAACCTGAATTTGACAATGAGCTAGACTCCTGCAGCTCTCACTCAGTACACTTATTTACTACCCCGTTACTGATGGAATATTTCCCAACATTAAATCTAACACCAACTAAATCCTTTTATTATCTGATTATTATTTATTTTGTTTAGTTATTATTATTGTTAGTTATTATTACTTATTATTTTCAGATAAAACCCTGTTGCCCTCTTGGTGCCATGTAAGCATAACAAATAATTGATGACTAATAATCACCAATTACCAAACAATTAAGAAACATGTATTTAACATGTTAGCAATAAATTTGCTTACATAACGTCCCAGTAAGAAAAATGTAGTTTTACATAGTACATCACTGTGAAGCCTCTAATGTGCTCGATGCATCAGTACGTTGTGAATAGAAACGTCTTCAAAGATTGTCTAAAACTGTTCCCGCCAATAACCGGAGCAAGCTGTACGGCAGGGAATTCCAGACCGACAGACCAGTGACACAGAAAGCCCAGCAGCTGTCGGTGCTGAGCTGATAGCATGGTACGACTAGAAGCCAACGGTATGGACAAGAGGTAAAATATTCTTCTTCTTCTTCTCAATTCATGGCCCTTGTGAGCCGTTGAGGCCAGTGACGACCCTTCTCCACTCTTCTCTGTCTGCCGTCAGTCGCACCACTTCGCCACTTCCAGCAATGGACGACCACACCAGTCCACGATATCATCCACCCACCTTCTTGGTGGTCTGCCTCTATGTCGGTCCCAGTCCACCATGCCCAGCATGATTGTTTTTATCAGTCTCTAATATATATAAAATATAAATAAATAAACAAGAGGTCAAAGTAATTTGACAAAAAGGGCCTCACGGGTGGCCCATTCCCCGGTTAGGGGTCACCCCAGGGGGTCGAAATTTGTACCATTGAATTCCTGGGGTAGGGGTTCCTATTAGTGTTCCATAGTAACTATAGGCCTAGGATGCAACGTTTGGCCACAGTGCATGCGCGTGACAACCAACCAATGACCAACGACGTCACGACACAGCCTATCTCAATAAGCGCCTCTTTTACTAAAGTAAAGTGAGGCGCTTAATAATTACTATTCTACTACTAGTAAATAGATCTGACCGCAATGTTGTGTTTGGCAACAAGCCGGTTAAAGGTCTGTGCAAGAGCGTTGAGCAGGCGAGATCGCATGAGGTAATCATCAAAGTCTTGACGGAAATGGAATGCAATGCTGTCCACAATGACCAGCTTCACCTAAAAACACAGTGCTCAAGTGGCCTTGGTCTTCATCATTTATGTATGCCTAAATGTTAACCTAAATGTTGAGTAACTCCTGGACCTTCCGTGCAACATCTCAGTCAGCCCCCAGAATTTTCACTGTGGCAGTGGCTGTTCCACAAAATAGGATGCTCCTTGTTGTGACAGTAGCAGCAGCATGCATGACTATTACATTACCTGCTGCTGACCTATATATGCTCAGTTGTCACGGTCTCGAGCCAGGGGCCAGTCATGGCGACCAGCACGGCAAGGTTACGTGGGCGTATGGCCAGTGGCATCAACAGTCTGCAGCGCGACTTGTCACTCGTTGTCACTTCATTGTCTGACGGTGTTGCAATCGCACGTGTCTTGCTTGTGTCAATGTCAACAATAGATTTATATAGCGCACAGTTATGAAGCATCTCTACTGCGCTGTGTGTGCTGAGTGGTAACGACGAAATAGGTTCGTTTTCAGCGATTGTCTGAAGCTGTTGCTGGTGAACGCTGGGTCATGGAGACTGTCCAGTAGCGAGTTCCAGACCATCGGACTAGCGACAGAGCAGGCCCAATGTCTGAAAGTGCTGAGCCAGTAACATGGTACGGTCAGGTGATGTCGAGTGGCTGACCGTAAATGAAGTCATCTGGGAATGTCTGAGACTGGTGTACAGCAGTCGACCAGTGTCAACATCGTGGTGGTGGTCGCGATATCAGTCTGTGCTTAAATATAAAAAATATATAACCAAGGACCTGGCAAGTTTCCGACCTGTCACATTCTAGTACAACAGATAACCAAGTGCCAACGGAAATGACAACTTACTTGAGGATGTTGGCTAAGAAAAGTATCCAGTTTGCGAGCCACGGCAATTAACTGGGTGTGGTCATGACATCGGAAACAGTGAACACCAGACAGAATCGACTCCAATGTGAACTGCTTCAATGATTCCTCATTCTCTACCAACAATAGCAACAATATAACAATTAAAGTATCTTAATACTTAACATTTCAAAATTTTGAAAATAAAAAAACCTTTACGACAAACAACAGAAGGCGAGTGAGTAGGGTGTAACATCGCACTCGACACATAACTGTCCTTTCTAGGCAACTGATTGAACTGGTACTAACCAAACTCATACAACCAAGAGAAAAACAGATAAAACTAGAGAGCTTAAGACTGTGGGTGGTCTCGCGGTCATATCATGCCTTTGCATTCACAACGTGGCAGCATCAGTTTGACGTCAATTCAAATTTGCTGTCGTATTCTGCTACCCTTCCCTAGACTAGTCCAATTTCATCCAATATCTAACCAGTTCATCTGTTCCTGGTAGTGATTTACCTCCTGCAAATTTCATCAAATTCTGAATTCAGTATCCGTGCGAAGAAACAAAAATGCCAATGTTGGCAAAAGACATCCGGACAGTTGGACATAATGAAAACATAATAGACTCTGCTGTGCATGACCTGCAGAGGCATAAAAATGCAAATACATAAAATACAAAAAAATGGCACTAGTAAAAATATGCAAAAAATACACAAATTAAATCTAAACCAATTATCTGTTAGAAATTCTCAAGTGTGTGCATATCGCTGTTATCATCATCATCATCATCATATTCGTTTAAAGCACTCTGACAAAACGCAAAGTAACAAAGATAAAGTGTAGTAGAGATAGGCCTAGAGATAAAACAGTCTAGAGAACATAATAGTAAAATCGTATAAAATGTGACTAATATATGTCTTTATACAGCATACAAACAATAAAACTGGCTTCAGACAGACGACTAGTTTTGTTTATCAGTTCTCTGTTGTGTGGTCAATGTCTAAGTTCATAGAACGAGACTGTCCCATGCGGCAGAGAGTTGTACAGAACCTGATGTGGTTGCACAGTACCTTCTCAAACAACTGAGACAACTGTGCACAACTGTGGTACACCGTCCAGCATAGCGCAGTTCTGATAATCTTTCCTCTTATCTCCCAGACAATCGTTATTGCTCAGACGCCTATGGAAGAGGCAAGCTATATCTACAGTGTACAACTGTTCATTTGTCAATGTGGCTCTCGCAGCACTGAATTGGCAAATAGGATTGAAATGATAAAACCATAACAAACACACCACACTGTAGTATGTTTCACCTTCATCATGCTGAACACTTGCAATGAAATGACAATGTTTGATTGTTGCTTGTATAATATCGACAAGTCGATCCACCACAAAACTTCCCTCTGTATCAATATAAACTGCGTGCCCGGCATTGCCGCCAAAACACGCGGGAATCTGTACGTCCACCGATAATTGCATACTGCAATCACAAATATAACATCATACAACACTACACTGTGTTCAGAACAAAAAACACTTTTGTTTTCTTGCATAACTCTTAGAAAAGGTAACCAATTTGAATGAAAATTTCAGACAAAATAGCTAACGAAATGTTGATTTTAGTAACAGCATAAAAATAATTTGTATTCTTCTTAAATATTCTTCGCTATCAGTGATGTAAACCGGACGTCAGTAAAAGTGTTGTTCCAGCAATCAGATTTACCGTTGGAGATCAATATTTATTAAATGTGCGTGAATAAATAAAAAAAAGTATGAAACAAACCACTATTGTTCTGAAGATGTTTCCTGACAGAGGATAAAGTTTTAATGGGTTAAAACATTTGACAGAGAAAGTGACGGCAGTGGCATCAGTGATTCATGTTTGGGTTGTGGTAGACCACACAATGCCCAACCCACTGCATAACAAAGTTAAAGATCTCGCACTGATATTTTGATCAGTGTCTTTATCCCATCAAGAATTCATCTTCTGTCAAAAACATCTTGGGCAAAGCGTTTTTCTACATAACTTTTTCACTCACATCCATTTAATGATATGTTTATTGTCAATGGTAAATCTCATTGCTGCAATGACACGTTTACTGACATCCAGTTTACATCACTGCTAGCATAAAATATTTAAGAAAAATAGAAATTAATTTTATGCTGTTAGAATCAGCATTTCATTAGCTATTTTGTCTGAAATATTCATTCAAATTGGTTACTTTTTCTAAGAGTTATGCAAGAAAACAAAAGTGGTTGTTCTATTTCTGAACACAGTGTATTATGCCACATGGCTCGAATGCTGACAAGCAGCCAGCTTAGTCCAGGGTTGGCGAATATCATGATATTTTCGAAAATATCAAAAATATCATGATACTTTTTATATTTTCAGAAAAATGAAAATTTTGAATAAGTTATAACAATGGATCTAACACGCTAATGCAGTATTTAATGACTATTAGTTACCACTTACCAGTCATTTGTACCATACGTTAAAACTTAGTTTTAAGGCGAATTATATACTACGTTACATACGTCTTATGGCATGAGCCATCCGTCTGTGTCTGTCGTCTGTGATGTTGCGTCCTACCGAGAGGGTTACGTTAAAACTTTCGGCAATATTTTTGCACCACCTAATAGCTTAGGGACTTGGGCAGTTTGTGTTAGACATGCGGGAATTATAAAAGTAAGTAAATAATAATTATAAAGGTTGACATTTTGAATATATCAAAAATATCATGATATTTTCCCTTGAAAATATCGTGATACTATCATGATATATATCGTTGATATATATCATTGACATTTTCGTGCCAACCCTGGCTTAGTCTACCGCTGAAAAACACATTTTAACATTGTGCTCTCCCCAAGTCAAGTGCCTGGATATGCCCAGCTGTAAAGTGAGGCTTATTTTGGAATACTCCAACAATTCGATACATTGTTATCGGCAACAGCTGAATATCAGACTCCATCAGTTTAACCCATTACTGCATAAAATAAAATTTAAATTAAATTAATGTACTTAAAAATCAAATAAAATCAGTCCGCAAGACAAAATACAACAAGGACAAAATGTGTTAAATATGAAACGTTGTCAATAGGTAGTTATACCCAGTGGTGTAGAGTAAGAAGTTTTTGTACACTAATAGGGCAAAAGAGTCTGTGATAGCAGTAGTGTCAGAAATCTGTGATGGAAAATATATACATCACAAGATAAGTGTCATGAATTTCACTTGCTGAATGTAGCACAGTTATATAATTATGGGAAAGCAGCCAGTATAATACATTATGAAATTAAACTATATCGAGCCATAAAAATTACAAGGCAAAATGTTAAACAATAAAAACGTCTATGAATTGCGAAAATGAAATAATTCCTCATTAATTTCCAACAGAAACTTGCTGGTACTATTCCTACAGCAATTGACTTTTGCTTTACTAATAACAATAAAAAAAATTACAAAATAAAGATATATAAAATGTACTGTAAATCTGTAAAGCATTTGATCCTCATATGACACGACAAGACTTTTTGCAAGGAACTGATACGTCAATTCTTTGCCACAAGCAACTGACACGTAAATTCCTTGCCACAAGGCACTGACATGTCAATTCCTTGCAAAGAACTGGCATGTCAATTCCTTGCCATAAGCAACTGACACGTCAATTCGTTGCCATAAGGCATTAATATGTCAATTCCTTGCAAAGAACTGACATGTCAATTCCTTGTCATAAGCAAGTGACACGTCAATTCATTCCCATAAGGCAATGACATGTCAATTCCTTGCAAAGAACTGACATGTCAATTCCTTGTCATAAGCAAGTGACACGTCAATTCATTCCCATAAGGCAATGACATGTCAATTCCTTGCAAAGAACTGGCCGCCAATTCCTTGCCATAAGCAACTGACACATCAATTCCTTGCCATAAGGCATTGACATGTCATTTTTTTGCTTGCAAAGAACTGACATGTCAATTCCTTGCAAGGAACTGACATGTCAGATGCCATCACATAATGAGGCATCTACCACATTTGTGTTTTTCCAACTCCGGGTGCACCACAGAATTCTGTCATTTTCCCAAGCGGAACTCCACCATCAAGCAATGTGTCCAACTGCTCAGAGAAGGTGACAATTGGTTGCTGGTTTTGAGCACTGTGCAGCAGATCCAGTGCAGTCACATCAGCCTCGTGTTCCTGGTTTGAGTTGCGTACAAGCTGCAGTAGCTCTACGGCTTCTTTCACATCAATACCAAGCTCTACCGGCACACACAGTAAGTTATCACAGGTCTCTGATTTTTATTTCTGTCTTACTAATCATAGATTAGGATGGACCACCCACAGGTCTCTCTGCTCCAAAAACTGGTAGTCTGCAGGAAATTCTACTGGCCAGCTGTCCTTCCTGCTGCCCAACTGACTGCATCAAAGTACTGAAGATACTGTACTGCACAATATATTATTAACAAGATATAGATAAGGTACACTCACTGTAAGAACTAACCTACATTGTATCCCATCGCAGATGTGACACATAAAAAAGTAGTGTTCACAGGATTGCCCAACACCCACATGATTATTTAATGCCCAGATAATGTACCAGAATTCAGAATAATTCAGTACCAGGTTGCATGCCAGACATGCCAGAAGTTGGTACCAGTTTTTCTGGTACCACGTCATGGTGCAGATTTCTAATATGTATGTCATGGGCATAAGATGGGAAAAATGCCATATCTGCCTTTATCTACTGTATCCCACTGTAGCTTGAACCAACATCAGCAACGAAGTATATAATATATTTCCTGCTATACATATTTTACAGTCAGTGTTACTGCAACTAACACATTTTAATGACTGTAAAGG
>Ga0209149_1001810_pt1 | contig 11360 bp, 8 predicted proteins | sample WorMetTyACAVOLI2_FD_187423 | JGI IMG/M metagenome (GOLD analysis project Ga0209149, IMG submission 187423) | Marine gutless worms symbiont microbial communities from Max Planck institute for Marine Microbiology, Germany - Olavius algarvensis... ...
CTAACAAACCCCAGAACATTCGTTCTATGTCTATGAAATGGAACTTTCGCTCCCGGGGGGGCGAAAGTTCCAAGGATGGAACTTTCGCTCCAGGGAGCGAAAGTTCCTAGGAGCGAAAGTTCCTGTTACCACAACACTCATGTCAATAATCCATTACGGTAAATCGAGGAGCTTCGGATTTACGAAGAAAGGAAGTACACGAAGCACGAACGTCGTTGTGATGGCAAAACATCAGCATAGCTGTAGCAAAACGGTCCGAAGGAGTTGAAACTCGAACTAATGTGCCATAATTCGACGGGTCGCGCAACGTGGTCTTCATAGAGGACATGCTGTAAAGCGGGATATTCCAGGCGGTGGCTAACTTGCCGACCTTTTCAACAACTGCATTCACAACGTTAACACACTGTACACACGCATGCATAAGAACTATGTCGTAGTTTCTTAGACAACTATCATGAGCGAAAAATAAAATATGAAGGTTTGGTGGGAGGCCTTCTGTCGGTGGGAGGCCTAGGGCCCTGGCTCACTGCCCCCCCTAACAACAGTAGCGACTTGACGGTTTGTGTCTCAAAAAACCGGACCCCTACGCCTATAATATTTTGACATAACTTATTTAAGCCTATAGATGCCCTGAGCGTATTGCGTGCGCAGCTGACGAGCGATCTGTTGGCGGTAGCTAAGTTCTTGTTTTTAAATAGTTACCAACTAATAGTTTAACTAAAATAATTAGTTTTTTTCCTATTGCTAACATTATTGAAAACCATTTTTTGTAAATTTTGAGGCGCAGAAAGCAGTCAATTTACCGTAAGTTGACTGCTTTGTGCGATTTATCTACAGACTGTCACAATCAGAGTTTGACGAAAACATGTGCATGTGTTTGTTGAGAACATGCAGCTGCTATCAATCTTTGAGTAGCAAGGATTTTGAATTCTGTCACTTCTGCCTCAGTATTCACTCACTATTCACTTCTCAGCAATAGGACACTCGACTCGACAAACGACTGCAAGACAATATATAACAGTGAGAAGGAGAAAGTTATAGTAGGCCTAATGCCTGAAGCCTTGAACGTACACCCTGGGTTTCAGCTTAGCCTACTGCTCATATTGTAGGCCTACAGCCCTGCATGTACATTTCAGTGCACTCTGCAGATCTAGATGGAGTGGAAATGAAAATAAGGCATATTAATGACGTTCTAGGAATATCTCAGAGGTGCATGCTTTCTCGAATTCTGTAACATTTCCATCTGAATATTTCCACGTTTCGGCATAACAACGACAGTGTTTGAGATTGAGACGTTGTCAGTGATTATGTATCTGCTAACATCTAGGCAAGCATCATGCAGAGGGCATGAAAAAAGTGAAGAAATAGTTACAAAAGTTTTTTTTTTAGTTTATAATAGTTAGTAACTAAAAGTTTTAATTTATTTTACATATTAAATAGTTTTAGTTTAACTAAAATATTTTAGTTAGTTGCCCATCACTACCAATCACAGCATTGTTGTACAATGGTCCGTTGCTCTGCGATTTTAACGCGGGTATTAAAGTGTTAAATCACTGTCTATATAAATGTCGCAATAGCCTACTTACAACAGTTCCATCATGATGGAAAGAAAATTTACCTAGAGAGCACGGCGCAACGATAAACACATCAACGTTGCTACTCTCTTTCAGTCCCGTTGCCATAGCCAGACCTTCCAGACTGGAACATTTATCATCTACTTCATTAATTCTGCACAGCATCCCAAATCAACGTTTTAACATGCATACACAGTCTTCAATTCAGATAATAGCCGTATATACGCAGATTACAAATTCTAATAAGAGAAGAAACCATAAAACTGCATCATAAGATGTTGCGTTGGTAAGTATGTTACGTAACGTATTATTGTAATTTACGTAAGTCTTTAAGCAGTGCAAAATACAGCGTCGTGTCAAAAGTTAAGCAACCGACGCAATAACGCATGACCGAGGCTTGACACATCTGCTCCACTCCGAGCTGCACTGGCTCGATGTTCCCCAGCGAATCCTCCATAAGCTCGGAATGACAGTTCACCGGTGTCTCCAGACTCCAAGGCAAGGCTCCCCAGTACCTCGTGAACTGCTGCCACCCTACATCGGACGTTGCCAGTCGTCAGCGACTTCGATCTTATAGCCGTCACCATCTCGTCGTACCACGACATCGTCGCAGCACGCTCGGCCGTTCTCCGTCGCCGGTCCGATGGAATGCGCTGCCTGACGACCTCGAGACCCGTCGCTCAGTGCCGACAATTTCCGGAAGACGCTACAGATATGCGCTATAGCGCATATCTGTTTCGTAATGCACTTGGACACTTATCGCATTAGAGGCGTTGCGTAATGCGCTATATAAATTTAAGACTTACTTACTTACTTACTTACTTACTTACTTACGAATTGACGCGTGCGGAATCTTAACCCTTTAGACTCCAAAGGCACATCGAATAATACAAAGTTGATACACTGGCCGTTGATGGGTGGGCTGTTATACATTTGGTACAACGAGGAGGGGCCAGCGCTGTACCAAATGTAACAGCCCACCCATCAACGGCCAGTGTACCAATCACATGTACTATGTGTATAATATCCATATGATGGTCCGTTGCTCTGTGGTTTAAAGTGGCTATTAAAGGGTTAAGTGTTGATTGTCGCAACTGCTATGCTACAGGTCCTTGACAGCCTGTCAGCTGGCATACGTTATATTGAGTAAACTACAAACGCCGTTAAAGTGTTACAGTTTTTTTTTTTTATCTATAAATCTTTATTTGTGATAAAAAAACAGGACAACAAGGCTGGATAGCACTTGCTACACTGCTACTAGTCTGCTCTACTCTGCTACTCTGCTACTGTTTTATGAAGTAACTGAATCGGAAGCGTAGAATTCTTTCTGCTGTCAACAAGTTGGCAATTGTGCGAACAATGTAACGTAGAGTGAAATAGTTCGTTTATTAGACTTGAATAAGTCTATTGTTTCGCGATTTAGTCGTCGTCACAACGAATGTGGTGCTGTAGAAAACCGGCCACGAACAGGACGGCCGCCGCCGTTATTGCCTAGCGCTAAACGGGTACTGTTCAAAGATGTCAAGAGATCCAGAAATGCGCCGTTGCAGGAAATTACGAACACATGTAGTCAATGTGGCGCTAGAACAGCTAGTGTCTTAACGCACTCTACACAAGTAAACTATATAGGCCTAATATCTAATATCAAAGAAGAGTAATACGGAAGGCAATTCGGCTATGTAAGTTCTTATAAGTAATCCATGGTCCATTGGTCCGTTAATGTCATATTCAACGTCAACTATCGGCGTGACGTAATCTGGCTTATGTCATTCTGGTTCAAGGTCATTGAAAATGGCGCCGATAGATAGATCATATACGACTTTATAATTGGTCTGCCATTGTAGTCGTGTACCATTTTCGAGTTATTTGATGTTCAAAATATCGTGACCTTGAAATCTAGGTTATGGGTCATTCAAGGTCATTGGAAATGGCACCATTCGTCTTCCATTGTAACTATGGCCGTAACTTGTACCGTTTTCGAAATAAAGCGAGATATTAATCGTCGAAAAACGTCAATTTTTTTCTTCCCCCCCCCTTATATTTAACTTGCACAATCCCCTGAACCCCATACGATTTTTTTGCCCAAAATTTTAACACAAACTGCCCAAGTCCCTGTGCTATTAGACGGTGCAAAATATTGCCGAAAAGCTCTACCCTCTGAGTAGAACGCACGAACGTTACAGACAGATGACAGACAGACGACGACATTCGCCTAAAACGTTGAAATAATTTTTGCAGACCAAAAATCCCTGCACCCGTCAAATTCATATCCCAAGTTGATGAGGTTAACCCTTTAATGGGCACATTAAAACTGCAGAGCAACGGACCATTATACATCAATACGGTGATTGGTAAGTGATACACTGGCCGTTGATGGGTGGGCTGTTACATTTGGCATAGCGAGGAGCGGCCTGGGCGGGCTGGGGCCCCGCCCAGTCCCCTCCTCACTGTACCAAATGTAACAGCCCACCCATCAGCGGCCAGCGTACCAACTTCATATTATTCGATGTGGCACTATAATTGCCTCTGCACTCTAACGGGTTAAACTGTTCGGCATTCACCTTACTAGCACTATGTCTACCACGGCTCACGTACGTCAATCATCTCCTAACTATTGGTAATCAACGTCTCTTTTTAAAACTTTCCCAACTAAAACACCAGCGACTCACACTTAACAACCTGCATATAATTTATCAATCCCTTGTACAGTCTAAAATCACTTGTGCCTTGCCAGCGTTTGCAGGTCAACTGCCATCGAAATTTGGTCACGGACGTCGCTCACTTTGATGTTTTTGCTCGTAAAGCCATGGCGTAGTGGACTTGCCATCCTACCCACCATGCAGCAGACCATAGAGAGTGACGAGAAATCATTGTTAAACTACACTGTGTTCCAAAAAACGTGACCACATTTTCGATGATAAGTTGAACTAGAACTGTCTGTTTACAAAGATTTTGGTACACATATTAATAAGAGTATAGGCCATCAACAGATATTTTTAGTTTCTCACCTCCCCTATTTAGTGCAGCTACTTTACTTTGGGAAAGTGTTGAGACCTACATATCACGAATTTTGCCTCAAATTGCTGATTTTCCCAATGCTATAGTACTAGGATATTAACTGCAAAACTGTCGCCATATTATTTTATTTGCTTATTATTCAACTTACAGTTTATAATAGAACAATAACAAGATTTATTGCAGATCATAATTTTAGTTTCCCACCTCACCTATTTAGTGCAGCTACTTTACTTTGGGAAAGTGTTGAGACCTAAATATCACGAATTTTGCCTCAAATTGCTGATTTTCCTAATGCTATAGTACTAGGATATTAACTGCAAAACTGTCGCCATATTATTTTATTTACTTATTATTCAACTTACAGTTTATAATAGAACAATAACAAGATTTATTGCAGATCATAATTTTAGTTTCCCACCTCACCTATTTAGTGCAGCTACTTTACTTTGGGAAAATGTTGAGACCTAAATATCACGAATTTTGCCTCAAATTGCTGATTTTCCTAATGCTATAGTACTAGGATATTAACTGCAAAACTGTCGCCATATTATTTTATTTACTTATTATTCAACTTAACAAGATTTATTGCAGACGATAAGGTTGTTTATCAGCGAGTGAGACGGGAGATGGGATTGGCTGCAGACATCAGCTGAGCACGACGTCATTTGAAGCATTTGAGCTGGAGATCACGGTGAATTATCCTGTGCACACTTGAACGAAGAATTGCAGTTTCATGCGAAATCTCACGAGCTGACCGGTGACTTTTTGGCTTGTCCTCCTGACCGAGCACAAGGTCCTCCACTGCTATGTGACGAACGCGGTCCCCCCTACCACTGTATGTATGCCGGACAATTGTACCCGCCTGCAGAATTGTCAGGCAATTCACTCAACAGTATCCGTGCACCATATTGCTTTGACAGATAGCGATTTTTTAACAAGAATCGCATCTTCCGGTAAAATTTTCATGATTTTGTTTAATTTTTACTGATATTTAGGTCTTAACAGTTTCCCAAGGTAAAGTAGATGCACGAAATAGGCGAGGTGGGAAAATAAAAAACCTGTAGATGGCTTATACTCTTGATAATAAGTGTGCCAAAAATTGTTGTAAATAAACAATTCTAGTTCAACTTATCGTTGAAAATGTAGTCACATGTTTTTTGGAACACAGTAAAACATCAGACACGTTAAATCACCACCCGCGCGCCGCAGTCAGGGGCGTCTATCCCAGGGGGGGAGAACAATCTCCCACATTTTTAAAAGTGGGGGGTTGAAGGATTGGTTATTTCAACTAATATGTGGCGCTTGGATCGTCAGACGGATACGCGAAAAGCGGCGATAAGTGATATATATCTCCGAGTCTGCTTATGCTAAGGCAAATATAGTAGATCGATCTACTATATTTGGCTAAGGTTACATATTTTTATAGACTGTTGTTAGTTGTTACATTAGGCATCCTAGTGATGCCTAGAGTAAACAGAGATTTGAAGCTATACTACAGATGTGTATGTTTTTGCAAACAGCACACATCCATACATAGCTCAGTACAAATTGCGGAAGTTCTGACTTCTGACAACCGCATTAGGGTGCCGCCTCCAGGCTCCCACATCCAAACCACACAGGACCAAAGAGTAAGATCGTGCCTTCATGTGAGGGGCGTCATTTAGGGAGACTGGAAACTCTAGACCCACAAGGTTTTGCGATTCATTTTTTTCATGTAAATCTTAACTGTGATGTGACCTGAAATCATTAAAATTGTTGCCACCGGATGTCAGATTTTAAGGCCAAAATGCACCAAATTCGATTTGGGTTGATCTCCCACCCGTGGTGGGGGGGGGGGGGTAGACGCCCCTGGCCGCAGTGTATCCAATGCAACCATTTTCGAACTTGTCCGATCCCAAACGGTTCAAGAGTTATTGTATTGACAAACAAACACACAAACGTACACTATACTGAAAACAGTACCACTTCGCTACGTGCACCGTCTATCTCGTGTCGTTTCTGCGACAATCAACGTCGAATAATCAATCAGTCAATCAATCAGGCAGTCAGTCAGTCAGTCAGTCAAATCAAATCAAATCAATCAATCAATCAATCAATCACCTTATTAGCATCCTTGCAGCCCGCTAATATAACAGACATAAACAACAGTAACAAACAAAGCAAAACTAACAATATGCATATGTACAGGTACGTGCTGTGGAAAGTAGGCCTAAGTCTGAAGTGGAATAGCTAGGAGTCACTTTGTTGTTTGGTAATGATGTAGGCCTAAATTTATAAATGAACATTATTTTGGTGCGTATAACGGGTCTTAGAAAGGGAGTGGTAAGTCTCAGCTTGGTGGCGACAGAGGTATTTCGCGGAGGTGTGATAAAATGATAAAGACGGGAGTTTGCAAATGTGCTGAAAAAACAATCTTGATCAAAAATGAAAATTTCCAAAATTCTAGATGGAGGACGGCCGCAATTTTGAAAATCGATATATCGCCACATCTCAGTGAAAAATCATGAGATTTTCATGAAATTTTGTACACAGCAGCAGATTTTGAACTGGGTGAACGTCACGTGATCAAAAATGAAAAAGTTGCATTGGACAGACTCCAAGTTCGACAGAACGATTTTTTTGTTGAAAATAACAACATTTGATCGATCATAAACAACTTCTTAGCAGTCTGCCATCATTTTGTACCATTTTTGAGTTATTAGACTTTGAAAAATATTATAATTTTGAAATCTAGGTTAAGGTCACTCAAAAGTCACTCAAAATTGCACCATTCGATAGACAGTGGCCCTATCTTGTATCGTTTCTGAGATATTAAACGTCCAATAATGGCGTGCCATTGAAATATAGGTATATGGGTCATTGAAAATCATGCAATAAGTCAGTCGCTATTCAACAGATCATAAACGAATTCCAAATTTCCAATCAGTCGGCCATTGTAAGCCTAAGTATAGCGCTCTGGTGTACCATTTTCGAGATACTTAACGTTGAAGAATATCGTGGCCTAGAATTCTAGGTTAGGGCTCAGTCCGGCTCACTCGCCCTGCGAATTTGTGCATTTATATATTTATAATTGCATCAACGAACTCTACATACCCGGAGCTATCATTTTGCCTGTGATAGTATGGGTCTTACCTTCATGCACTTCTACGCAGCAAGTCTCAGAAAAAGCTACAGGGTCTACATGGTTAGGTACTGCGTTACGGTCGTTCAAAGTCATTTAAGGTCAACGTCACATTCGTACCAATCGAAAGCCATATGCGACTTCCTATTAATTTTCCATTTTTAGTGTCTTCTATCGTTTCCGAGATATAAAGATTTACTGGTCGAAAACCTGCGTCTTTTCGCCGTCTTTACCAACCACAGTCTCGTTTGAAGCCCTCGCAAGGGAAGTTTCCCTGGGACCTAGGGTCCGGAAGGTTGGTATCAAAAAATAGAATCCTGGGCTACCTGACGGTGAGAACTGCGTAATCCTACGGTCACTAGTTTTGAGTCAATACCAGCGTGTGACGGACAGATGGACGGATGTCGCGCTAGCGTAGACGAGCCGGACAAAACTGAGCAAACTCACTTTGGGGTAAATTTCGTCAGCAGACCATCTTCCTCAGCCTGTCTTTTTGCCTCATGCATTGCCCTTCCTGTGTAGTCACGTCCTACAACTTTATGAAAAACACTAATATCAGGCTGCAGTTCCACTATTTTCACCTCAGGAAGAGCCGCCTGAGCCACGACACACGTCACGGTTGACAGCCACAACCACAAGCTTCTGTGCATCTACAGAAACAAACAGCAATCAAGTCCTGCCACACAGTATTTTAAACTGATTTGCTCGAGTTTTTACCGCGCGATACTATGCACAGGGCGGACTATGCCGTCGCAAGATGTCTGTCCGTCCACGCGTCTGTCTGTCTGTCCGTCACACGCCCGGTATTCTCTCGAAACGGTTGCACATATCCTCAAACTTTTTTTCACCATCGGGTAGCCACACCATTAGTTTATGCACACTAAACGGTATTTGGCGGTATTGACCAATATCTCGCTTTATCTGGAAGTCCATCGTCCGCGGAAATAATACAAGATAGAGCCATAGTTACTATAGAAGGCGAATAACCGTACCAAGCTTTCGAATGGTACCAGTTTCAATGATCTTGAGTGACCTCTAACCCAGATTTCAAGGTCACGACATTATTCAACGTCAAATAACTCGAAAATGGCGGTGATCCGCCATGGCGAGCTATGAGTGGCTGGGGGTAAACAACGTGCACTGTAGTCATAGAAGCCTTCCCATGCTGAATGGGGGGTGCTATTTTGCCAAATTGTATGGTCGAGTGAAATCAAACCCATATTCCGTATACTACTGTACAAGATAGAGCTATACAATGGGCATCAAATAGAAAGACACTTGTGGTCTATCGAACGGCGCCATTTTCAATGACCTTGAACGACCCCAAACCCAGATTTCAAGGTCACGCCATTATTTAACGCTGAATGTCTCAGAAACCGTATACGAGATACAGATGTACGCGCTTCTCAAGAGTGTCATTTGGAATGACCTTGAGTGATCTTGAGTGACTTAGCAAATATTCAATGACACGAAGCACCGCGTGCGGTCTCTCTGTAGCAGCTTAGCAGCTGAGCTTCTTGTGATGATAAGAAACAGCTGTCGCAGAGAGGCCACGCGACGCTTCATGTTGTTGGAAATTTGGTTAGCCTAATTCACTCAAGGTCAACAGCAACGCCTGAAATACTATAACTCGTACTTAACTCAGGTCTCCTGCTTTGCACTTTCCTATAGTATATTTAATCTAAATAGCCAATTTTTCATCCACTGGGTCAAGCTGTCTAAATCTTTCTGAAGCCTGGCTGAATCTTCCAAAGATTTAATAAAAGAAAATAACTTTGCGTCATCCGCATATAAATAGAGATCTGATCCATACAATGTTCAACTAAATCATTAATATAATAATAAACAGTATTGGTCCCAACAGAGAAAACTGTGGGATACCACTCCATACAGGAACCCAATCAGAGAATAAGTCTTTTATGCATACTGTTTGTTTTCTGTTATTTATAAAAGCCTCGATCCAACTAATAATTTCTTTATGTAAATCATAATTGGATAATTTACTAATTAACCTCTTATGTGGTATTTTGTCGAAGACCTTCTCCAAATCACATCAATTTGACTTCCATTTTCTAAAAGTTCAGTCCATTTATCTAGGATCTGCAATAGGCCGCTCAACTTCTTTGCAACTGTTGGCAATAATTGCAAAGAAGTTGAGCGGCCTTTTATAAAACCAAACTGTCTTCTTTATCTTGTATTGGTTCTGAGATATTCGACGTCGGATAATGGCGTGCACTTGAGACAATCTGGGTTACGGGTCATTTTTCAGTAAAATGACGTCATTCAATAGAACAAACACGACTTTCTATCAGTCTGTCATTGTAACTATAGCTCGCTTGTGTACCATTTTCGAGTTATTTGACGTCCAAAATATCGCGACCTTGAAATCTGGGTTAGGGGGTCGTTCAAGGTCAGGGTTATTTAAGCCTTCAAGGTCACTGAAAATGGCACCATTTGATAGATCATATACGACCTGTATACCATCTAGCTTTCAACGTTGAAGAACAAAATGTTTCATAGCTTTTAGGGTAAGGTAGTAATTAAGTTACGGTCGTTTAAGGTCATTCTAGCCTCTAGGTCATCAACACTCGTACCGGTACCAACTGAAAGCCCCTATGCGTCTTCTATTAGTCTTCCATTGTAACTATATACCTATCTTCTGTAGTTTCTGAGACTGGTCGGAGTCTCTGCATTTAGCTGTTAATTTTTACCCATCCCAGTGTTGTTTGAAGTCCTCGTAAGGAGTGTTCCCTGGGACGTGATCAAAAATAACTAGTCCCTGGACTACGGTGGTGACAGACGAACAGACAATTTCTAGAGGCCTACAGCAATAGCGACGCGCGTTAACAGCACCAGTAGGCTTATTTCTTACAAACCGATAACATTTTTGTTCGCAGATCCATTAACTCCAAGTAAAGTGTAATAATCTACAAACGCATACTATAACGTCATTAATGACGCCATATGACGTCATATTAGGCCAACGCTCCTACACCGTGTCTCAAAAAAACTGTGTATTTTGTTTCTGACAGAACTTCGTCAAATGTCCACGAATTTTAATAAGTTTTGGTAGGTAAATGGCAAAGTGGCTGAAATTGTATGCTATATATACAATTCCGCATAACGTGACCCACGTCACTACCTTGTTAAACGCGGATGTTCTAAATTTTTACCTAACACTGCTGGATTTACTACCAGATTACTCATTATGGACGCTCGCTCAGCGTAGCTTGAGAGAAGTCCATGTTATGTTTTGCGAATGTTATTTTTTATTTATTTTTTAATGGCCGCTTTATGCTCCGGCCCAGATTAACGGAGGTTCGCGAAACTTTTACACGTGGTGGACCTTGAGTGTGAATAGAGAAGTTACTAGTTACTATACTTGGATATTTTCCTGGTCCTCCTTAAACTACAGGTGGGCCAAAAAGTGACGAAAGTTGGCATATTTTCAGACCTCGCCCGCAAACTTTCTGCTCTCACTACTATGTCCAAAAAACTTGACAGTGTGAAAGGAAATCTAACAAAAACTTGGAAAGTACTAAATGCAATAACTTCACGACACACTCAGTCAAGTGTTGTCGACGAGATTGTGTACAATAATAGCATAATTAAAGATCCAGAACAAATAGCTAACAAATTTAATGACT
>Ga0209149_1001811_pt1 | contig 11360 bp, 4 predicted proteins | sample WorMetTyACAVOLI2_FD_187423 | JGI IMG/M metagenome (GOLD analysis project Ga0209149, IMG submission 187423) | Marine gutless worms symbiont microbial communities from Max Planck institute for Marine Microbiology, Germany - Olavius algarvensis... ...
GGGGGGGGGGGAACGAACCGCCCACCCCATGACAAAATCCTGGCTACGCCCCTGATCGACCAATTGATACTATCAGCAGCGAAAAAGATAGCTCCATGTGTGATGTACAGTTCCTGCATAAATTCGCAGGGCGAGTGACCCCGTGACCGAGATTTCAAGGGCACGCCATATTTTATTCGACGTTGAATATTTCGGAAACAATACGTGATAGAAACATAGTTACTACAGACCACTAATAGAAAGTGATATGTGGCCTATTCAACTGTGCCATCGCCAATCACCTTGATCGACCATCAAGGTCACTTTAGGTACTACACTGTGTCCCAAAAAGTAGCACACCAAACTCATGGCGATAACTTTGTCAATTCTTAACGGATCTTCAAACTTCTTTCACTGCTGGAAAGCCAAGTAAATTTCCAACAAGACTCGTATAATACGTATAATACGTTCCACTATGTTGCCGCACTACCTCGCGAAATTTAGAAGTATGAAATTGTGGTAATTTCCAAAAAAACAATATAAAAATTGTGTCACATTTGACAAAAACAGAAATGTCTCTTGTCATATGGCTGAATATTGTCACAATGGTTGCTCGAAGTGTCCGCCTTTGCCCACATACATGCGCGAAGACGTCCATGCCACTCGTCAATTGCATTTATTGTCAATGATGGTCTGGTCAATGCCATGCCAAACATGCGGAAAACGCTACTTCAGTTCACAACACTTGTTTAGATAAAATCGTCTGCTATTTACAAAGAATATTTAACAGGAGCCGAAAATTGAAACAAGTAAGTAAGTAAGTTAAGTGTATTAAAATTGGGTGTGTGTTCAAAAAGCAAAGTATGTTACGTTTTCGTGTGCATTTTCTTCCAGATATGCCAAAACTTCAACTTCTAAATTTCGCAAGGTAGCGCAGCAACATATTGAAGGTATGAAGTATTATACGGTTCATATTGGAAATTAACCTGGCTTTCCAGCAGTGAAAGAATTTTGAAAATACGTTAAGAATTGAAAAAGTGATCGCCATGAGTTTGGTGTACTACTTTTGGGGACACAGATACGATACGATACTGTGTATTTAACGTGCAGAAAAAAGCTGACGGATAGCCAGCTTAGACCACACGGAGTGAACAAAAAATGTAAAAGAAAAAAACTAAAAATAAACTGATGAGCGTGATAAGTCCGGTGCATTATATCAAATATACAGCATATAATTATGATGTACAAAGTCAATTACAACTGTCGGACGTCATTCTACTGCCATATTCAACCGGAAGGACTGATTTCAGCGCTACTTGCTAGCGATAGCTAAGTTTCTTGTATCTTGTATTACAAGAATAGTTTGCAGAAATTACAGTAAAGACGTGACGTTACGCTGATTGTGTGTAGTTGTTTGTCGAGTCTGTGCGAGTGAGCGAGAGATCGAGGTGTCAGTCAGTCTCCGACTCCATCAGTGTCTGTGTCTACAGCGCTGCTCGTCCGCAAACCATCGCTTGATGGCGACAAATTACGTGTAGCGTCGACGGTCAGTCAGTCTAAATTACGACATCTGTAATTCGGAACCTAAAACGGGACACCACAGACATAGCAAGTTTAACTAGATTGTGCTCAGAGAGCGCAAACCTCCGCCAAGGCCAAAATCTTAACCAAAAGTAGTGCGGGATTCGAATCCGGAATCACTGAAACAGACGACTTAGGCTGTGAGTTCGCCTGTACAGGCTGCCAGAATCTACACCCACCATCGCCATTTATTATTACTCAGCCCGAAAGCTGATGCTCATTTTACCGCCCCACAGAGGGTAGAAGGCTGAGTCGACCTAGCTTGCTGGTTGCATACCGAGATGGTTTACCCGTCCACAGACGCGTCACCCATCCTGGTACTAACCGGGTCTGACGTAGCGCAACTACATTGATCGAGGCCAACGCGTTACCAGTAAGCCAAACCGCCAACCGAAATCGGCTGATTACTTTTGCACTAATGCTGCTCACAGACAGACAGAACTAACGACTAAAACCCGGTACACATCACTGGCAAAGTTGAATTCAACACGGTCGACTTTGTTGAAAGTCGACTGTTGCCGAAACCGGCAACAAATCGGCAACAAAGTTGAATGTTGCCGTATACGGTCAACTTTGTTGCCAGTGTGTACGCGGCCTAACAGACTAACCACACTGATCGCAATCTCCGCTTTGGCGGAGGCAACAATTTTGTATCTGCACAAAAACATCACGATTTGTTGTACTTTGTTAGTCGTTTTATTGCATGACGCTTTTAAATGTTGGGTTCATTTGCCACGGTACACCCACTCTAAAAAGCGAGGACTGTATAAGTAAGTAAGTAAGTAAGTAAGCAAGTAAGTAAGTAAGTAAGTAAGTAAGTAAGTGGACTTATACCCGGCGCCTAAAAGTCAATGTCATTAAGCGCCACGCCTACCCATCATAGCCTTGGTTTGGCGGTTTGGCTTAGTGGTAACGCGTTGGCCTCGATCAACGTAGTTGCGCTACGTCAGACCCGGTTAGTACCAGGATGGGTGACCGTCTGTGGACCAGTGATATGTTACTAAAAAACCAGTCACTGCTGTGGACGGGTAAACCATCTCGGTATGTAACCAGCCAGCTAGGTCGACTCAGCCTTCTACCCTCTGTGGGACGGTAAAATGAGTGTCATCTTTCGGGCTGAGTAATAATAATAAATGGCGATGGTGGGTGTAGTTTCTGGCAGCCTGTACAGGCGGACTCACAGCCTAAGTTGTCTGGCTTGGTCTTGGGTCGGCGGCCGCTTGGCGCCATTCTACGTTCATCAAATGAACCGGCTGAACTCTCGCAATGGCTCTGCAATGATGACAGCACCATAAACATTGTCTTGGTTATTATTATTATTATTATAGCCTAGTAAAGGTATTTACAACGAGTTATACAGAATTAAGGTATACAGGCGTCTTTCTTATATGTAAACGTTATTTCACCAGAGACTGGCAGCAAAAGCAGAACAAACTACAAACAACCTTATCATTATCATCATAAATCATCATAAACAAAACAACCTAAACAACTACGCAAGAGAAAAAGTAGAATCAATACAAATACATACACAAATAATAACATAAGAAAGTGAGGGGAAAAACAACACAAAATCAATACAGGCACAACCTCCGCGAAGGTTTCTCTGTAATTCTGTCAGTCATTATGTCAGTCTGTGAGCAGGATTACTGCAAAAGTAATCAGCCGATTTCATTGAAAGTTGGTGTTATGTTATCGCAACAATCACAACAACAAATACGGCAAAGCATAGCCAAAATAACCGAACAACTGAACGTCACGCAAACCGCGCACTCTTAATTTTTTTTTCACAGCGAGATTGACAACGCCACTAAAAACGCAACCAACGTACTCGAACATCAACCAGAAACGCATAGTGTGGACGCTATCGTCCTTTCTGTCAAATTCAATGGAATACTACCAATCGGAAGTTTTGGGCAGTGATCCGGCCACTTCCCTCACCATTCTGGAATGGGGGATTTTAGATTTATTAGCATTTATCATAAGTCGACGGCCGATTTTCACGACATATATACGGCGGATTAATCAGGAATTCAGGATTCGAATCCCGGATCAGTTTCGGTTGAGGTTAGACGCCTTGGCGGAGGTTTGCGCCCTCTGAGCGCAGTCTCGTCTCTCGTCACTGTTTCGGTGTGGCCTGTCTGTGCTGGCGATGACGCAGTTACAGTTACAGTCTAGGCCTATACGTTGTGTCTGGTGACAGCGTGTAGTTTTATTGCACAGTGCCACTCACAGACGGCTACTGCGAGTGGCACCAGCATTGTGTCGCATTGTCCGACTTGCTGAAGTGCGTTCCGCGCCGATCAGACCTGTAATAGACTACTGCAGTTACGTCAGAGCGATCATCATGTATCGCTGTATCAGCATTCTGCCGATGTTCGGCCTGCTACTGGGATTCTCTTCTGCCCTACTACACAGCGGTGAGTATTTTACACAGTCAAAATCAAACTCATATCTAGAGCCTATAAATGTAATATATAGACTAAAAGTGAGTTTTGCTGCGTCACGGAAATACGAAGCATCGCGCGGCCTGTCTGCGACAACGGAGCTTCTTGTAAAATACGAAAACATGATTTGGACTAGTCCATAATGCTTCTCAATACCAGGTGTTTGGCATATAATTAAGCTATATTGTACTTTTATTATTTGTTATATTATACGCTATAATTTTGATAAATGATGAACTTAAAACGCTGCAGTGACTCACAAAGGTCGCTCAACATCATCAATGGTGTCTACCAATATGCCAGAAAAGACTTCCTATTAGTGTTCCGTAGTAATGATGTCTCTGTCTCACATCGTTACTGAGATATCATCACTTTCAGATGACCGCAAATGACCAGTTTTGTCGGTGCTCGTATAGCGTTTACACTGTTTTAGCAGACGAATTTTATCCGTTGTTGAAACAACTTTTACTCCGCCAAGGCTGCGTAGTCATATGATCGTTCGTTCTGTCGTTTGTTGCAGCGCGATGCCATGCATAAGCGCAGCCTATGCCGTCGCGCTGTGTCCGTCTATCTGTCCGTCCGTCTGTCTGTCACGTTCGTGTATGTCTGTCGAAACAAATAGATATATCTTCAAATTTATTTTCATCATCGGTTAGCCAGTAGCCACGCTGTTCTACATTTTCCATACCAAACGTTATGGCAATATTCGGACGAGGATCCTCTTAACGGGGGCGTCGAATGCAGGTGGGGTAGGTGATTCTCAGCCAATATCTGGCTCTATCGCGTGCTGTGAACGGTTCGACTGCCAAGTGCAATACACTCAGCTGCGACGAACCGTGGCAAGTTGCTGACACTAATCGCTGTAAATAGTCACGATCCGTTCTAGACTCAGCCTAAACTGCGATACATTATTCACCGGGAATGTCTGTCACGCTTCGCTGGCTTTGCTGTCTACACTGCACTCTTGACTGTCTGGAGTGCACTCTTGTTGCTGAGAGTGCACTGTAGACAGTCAAGAATGCACTGTAGACAGCGATCGAAGCGTGACCGACATTGCCGGTGAACAATAATGACGCCTAACCCCACCAAAACTGACGTCATCATTGTGTCGTAAATGGACCTGCTGTAGTCGACGGCAACAATCAATCACAACAACAAATACGGCAAATCAGAGCAAAATATAACTGAACAACTGAACGTCACGCAAACCGCACTCTTAATTTTTTTTCACAGCGAGATTGACAACGCCACTAAAAACGCAACCAACGTACTCGAACATCAACCAAATTGTCAAATTCAATGGAATACTAATAGGGTCTACCCTTACGCCCTACTCAACAGTGTCATTTCGAATGATCTTGAGTGACTTAGCGAAATTCACTGACGAGAAGCGTCGCGCGGTCTCTCTGCGACAGCTGAACTTCTTCGTGTTGATCTGGATCAGGATGTGGATGTGGGATCAGTTTTTCACTTTCCTTAACACTGGCAGATACGGATTTTTACGATATATTGTTAATTAACAGGGAGCGACGCTGCAGCGGCCTTATCACATTCGGTATTTTATACCATATGTATTCTCTGAGAGCTCTCGTAATAATTATAATTGAACAAGAATATCAGTTGAAACGGTTCACGGCGCTGTTTAGTGCTGCGCTCAGGGAATCGATCAATCAGAGTGGAGTTTTGTTCAGCAGAGCAGCACTGAGAGGAGGGCGGGACCGATGACGTTGACAGGGTCACGTGTCGCTAGTGCTGGGTCAGTACTGGCATTTCATTACCGAAACCGATCAGCCGTTAAATCAATGCGTCACCCGGTTACAATTACTTGCCTCTGACGTCCCTTAGTACAAACGTTGTCCCGACGTTATGGAGCTTACTCATAGTCTCAAATATAACGTTAAAGTTGTATAAATCCTATAATGCACCCATCCAACCTAAAATGTTTGACCTTTGTTGACCTTCATACATGTATCCGTCCATCAATTAATTAGCATTTGAAGCATCAGTAAACATATTGCTCAAATTGTTAAAATACGTAAAAAAATTAGACAGGCCTTCTTTGAAATCAACAGTGGAAAAGCTACTCGACCAAAAGCCTCCAAATCTATCTTCGGCCTCGTGTGACCTTGACCTTTGACCTCCTGACCCCTAAAGTTGACAGTTTCATGCAATTGCCCACTTAGCGTAAAATTCGGTTCATTCATTTTCAAAACATCGTATTCACAAGTTTTGTAACAGACGAACGAACGGACTGAGAGACGAACGGACAGGTTGAAAGCATTATTCCTCTGCCTGCCAGTCGGGCCTGGTGGAGGCACGAAACCTATCCGAGTAAAACTGTATGGCATACAGATCTAAATTGTTGCAAAATGTTATGATAGGCCAAGCCATTTAAATTGGAGTAGTACGTTTTGGCGACGTCTGTTTGAAATATGCAGAGATCTGTGGGAGATTGATTGAATGCCTGACGGGTGCGCATGCATGGTCTTGGTAAATTTGCAGACGTTGATTATGTTTTTGCATTGCGAAAGTCGACAGTCGTAAACAGTGTTTAAACTTGTTGTTGAAAAGTATTCAGTTTGCGGAAGCTGTCGTTTGACGCAAGAGATCGCGAATGCAAACGAAAAGAATTGATCGGCAAACCTACTCGACGGTGCGGTAGATGATGGCAGAACCACATTATCCCGAGTCAGGGATCAAACAAAGCGACCATACCGTTCTATATTATAGTGTCAAGAGACAGCCATTCTTCGTTATTCGTCGTCTTTACGACGCCCATACAATTCTCCAACTTAATCCTGCACGTTCCCATGTGTAGATATACTGTGTTCAGGAAAAAAACACTTTTGTTTTCTTACATAACTCTTAGAAAAAAGTAACCAATTTGAATAAAAATTTCAGACAAAATAGCTAATGAAATGCTGATTCTACAAGCATAAAATAATTAGTATTTTTCTTAAATATTCAATGCTAGCAGCGATGTAAACCGGACGTCAGTAAAAGTGTTGTGACCGTTGGAGATCAAATTATTATTAAATGCTCGTGAATAAATAAAAAGTATGAAACAAACCACTTTCTGGAGATGTTTCCTGACAGATGATAGAGTGTTAATGGGTTTGAACATTTAACGGGAGAAAGTGACAGCAGTGGCATTACTGATTGGGCATGTTCGGGTTGTTGATTCAACCATTTTGTTTGACATTGTGCGCGTTATAAATCACTTGTATGTATGTATGTATGTTGTGGTCGACCACACAATGCCCATCTTACTGCAAAGATTATCAGTGTTGAAGATCTCGCACTGATATTTTGATTAGTGTCGTTACCCCATCAAGACTTCATCTTTTGTCAAAAACATCTTGAGCAAACGTTTTTCTACGTATTTTTTTTCACTCACACCCATTTAATGAGATGTTTATTGTCAATGGTAAATCTTATTGATGTAACGACACTTTTACTGATGTCCTAGTTACATCGATTTTAGCAAAGAATATTTAAGAATAATACAAATTATTTTATGCCGTTACAATCAACATGTCATTAGCTGTTTTGTCTGAAATTGTCATTCAGATTGGTTATTTCTTCTAAGAATTTACAAGAAAACAAAAGTGGATGTTTTTTTTCTGAACACAGTGTAGACCCACCGTGTTAACTCAGTTGAGTAATCGCTGCGTCTGAATTTTTCCGTTTTTTTGTCATTACGTTGTACGCCTGTCACATCTCGAGCACAGAAATAAGTTCGATGATGCGATCTGCGCCTAACTATGACAAGCGGAATTAACATTTATTCATTTTTTTCAGATATCCGAAATAATTATTCCAGATATCTGAAAAAAAACTATTTTGGATATCTTAAAACAGGTACGTATTTTAGATGTCCAAAAAAGTTATTTTGGATATCAAAAACAACAATTTTGGATATCCGAAAATAAACATTTATTTCGGATATCAAAAATAGTTATTATGAATATCCGAAATAACTAATTCGGATATCCAAAATAAGTATTTTTGATATCCGAAAGAAATTGTTTATTTTCGGATATCAGAAATTGTTGTTTTGGATATCCAGAATAACTTTTTTGGATATCTCAAATAAAACGCCTTTTTGGCATAATTTCTGATATCCGGAATAATTATTTTGGATATCCGAAATAAATATTTCGGATATCTGAAATAACTATTTTGGATATCTGAAATAAATGTTTATTGGTTTGGTTCGTTCGTCCGTTACCATTCGTGTGAACACGATATTTTGAAATCGAATGAACCGATTTTGCTGCAAATTTTCAGAAGTGGTCCACGACTTTAGGGATGAAACGCTCAACTTTAGGGGTCAGGAGGTCAAAGATCAAGGTCACACGACGCCGAGTTAGATTTGGAGACCTGGGGCGTGTTCAACAGCTCACCGGTCGAATAGGCCGGACCATTGGGACGGCCTACAGACCTGTCAGCTGTTGGACAACTTTCATCCTTATCCAGTAGAACAAAATGGCAGCGATTACCGGCAGGCGATACACTACGTAGTATATCGCCTGCCGGTAATCGCTGCCATTTTGTTCTACTGGATAAGGATGACAGTTGTCCAACAGCTGACCTGTCTAACATAGGCCGTCCCAATGTAAATGTAATGTAATGTAAAAACATAATTATTAAAGTGGCTAATAACAGCAAGCTGGTGCTTAGACCACTGTGGTCCGGCCTATTCGACCGGTGAGCTGTTGAACACGCCTCTGTCAGATTGAGGCATTATTCTCGATCCTTTCGGTCGAGTAGGTTTTCTAGTTTACAATATTAATCACCTTTCGTACATTTCTGTGCCTTTATTATAATGAGTTAGCAAGTGACGACAGGCACAGAAAACCTCGCCGCACGCCCCATTGGATTGGATGGTGTGGCTACCTGACGAATTTAATGACACGATCCCAATATACCACTGCATAGTCTGAAAGTCTGAAAGGACAGGCCTAAGATGATTAAGCTGTATAAGGTTGAGTGCGTCTGCTGTCTGCGTCTTCAGCAGTGATGAGTGTTGTGAGTTAGTCGAGTGAAAAGATACGTAACTGTCATCATCACTGTCGTCGTTGCCAGGCCGGTCTGCCCACTGAGCTGTCATATCACACTGTCACACATGCGACAGTTGTTTCTGGTACATAAGTTAACCCTCGCGACTCACGTGACGGCATGCCGTAGGCCTATAGCGTACCAAACAATTCCGACATCTCTCAGCAACAACTCGTATCCAATTGGTGTTGTTGATCTAAGTAAGTAAGTAAGTAATTCTTTATTACAACTTCGACAGACGCAAAGTCACAATACTATATCAACACAATATACAGTTAATTTATGTTAAACGAGCCTGCACTAACTCACTACACACAAGAAGACAATAAAGACAACTACGTAAACAAACAATGCAACAGCAGCTGTAACTTCATACAACCTAAAGGTATATAGAAATCTTGCCAAATTAGATTAGATCTGTGTTCGCCACAAACTCATAGTCAGATTTGTTTTATAGTTAGGCCTATTACTTGTGTTTGTAAGCGCAGGCCTGCCGGTATTGCGTTTACTCAGTGCTCCAGTGGTCTTAGCGGCGAAACTATTGATCGGATCAAAAAGTTAGAGGGGGTGCAAAAATGGCACGGACCTCCTGTATCACCATGCCAAGTATGGTGGGGATCGTGGGTCGCGCGCCGGCTGTGGAATAAAAAATGTGATGTTTTTGTCTGTTTTTGTCACGATTTGGAATGACGAAGTTTGTGATAACGGAAACGCTATGATGCAGTGTAATTTTCAAACAATTATGCCGTCACTGCATAGACGAAGGTTTGTAGTTGTGCATCTATATTCAACTTTTTCTGTGGACCCCCAGAATTTTCCTTTAGGGGCAAATTTGTACCAAAAAAATTACCATTTTTTCACCATTTTGGGGGCTGTAAGCCCGCATTATTTAAACCACAACGGTAAAATTTGGCACGAGGGTGCGGACCTGGGACTCCCTCCTCCATTCCAAATTTTGTAAAAATCGGAAAAACAGCGCTAAAATATTCGCAACAGTTTGTCCCCAAGGGGTATAGTGTAGAGGGGGTATGAAAAAATCGCAATTTTCAGCCAATATCTCGCTTTGTCTTTGAAGCGATTATGGCCACGGTAACAACGGAATACTAACAGAAACTTACACACGCGGTGTAAATTCGAATGACTCATTCGAATTAATCGGAATGACCTTGAGTGACTTTGAGTGACAGCAAAATTTTCAACGACAAGAGCATCGCGCGGCTTCTGCCACAGCTGATTTTCTTGTTAAACTAACAGCTATTAGCTGTCCAGCGGCGAGTCGACTTAACCCTTTAAGGGCAGATTAAAACCGCACAGCAACGGACCATTATACAGCAATACGGTGATTGGTACACTGGCCGTTGATGGCTGGGTTGTTACATTTTGGTACAGCGATGAAGGGACCGGGAGGGCTGCGGCCCCGCCCAGGTTTTCGACAAGTTCGTGCGGGTTTGTGACACGCTTTCTACCAGCTTTCGACTTTTTTGTCGAAAACCTGGTCGCGAACCGCAGCAAGTTCGCTGGTTCATGCACGTGCTAGACAAATGGAATGTAGAAAAAACCCTTTTAAGCAAGTTCGCAGCTGGCTTTCGACCTGCTTGCGACCTGCTTGTGACCAGGTTTTCGACCACGTTTGCAGCTAGCTAGAATAATGGAATGCGGCCTTAAAGAGTTAAATTCGGCAACTGCCGTGTCTACTTGCAGTGTGTGATTGGCTTCAGTATTTATCGATGGAGAATCTCGTCGGCGGCAACGTGACAACTGGCTTGAGATAAGTCGTGAAGAACAGCGCAGCGTGCAGTGTCAGCGACGGTCAAATCGCTGTCATTAACAAGCGTCGATCTCTCGACAGATCGCGCAGACGCCGTGCATGCGCAGGCTGACGATGTCGTTTGTAACAACGACTGCATGTAAAGACTTTATCAGGCATTCATGTGCCGAGTAAATACATCATTCAGACTGGCTTATCTCGACTGCCATCTGTGTCTGCATCAACTACTTTGCTGTTTCAAACTTCTGGAAGTTACTTTTAAAAGTAATCGGTTACAATTACAAGTTACTTAGTAAAAAGTAACTTGCTACTCTGTGCTTCAAAGCAGTAAAACTGGGCACTCCTTCTTACCTGAATAATATGTTAAAGCCGTACGCACCACTGCGAGCTCTGCGCTCATCAAACATGGATTTGTTAACCGTTCCTCGTACTGATACTTCACTGGGTCTGCGTCGCTTTTCTGTAGCTGGGCCACAAGATTGGAACCGGTTACCACACGAGCTGCGTCAATGCAATACAATTTC
>Ga0209149_1001812_pt1 | contig 11358 bp, 8 predicted proteins | sample WorMetTyACAVOLI2_FD_187423 | JGI IMG/M metagenome (GOLD analysis project Ga0209149, IMG submission 187423) | Marine gutless worms symbiont microbial communities from Max Planck institute for Marine Microbiology, Germany - Olavius algarvensis... ...
AACCGGTGCATCCTAGGCCTATAGTTACTATGGAACACTAATAGGAACCCTTACTCCAGGAATTCAATGGTACAAATTTCGACCCCTAACCGGGGAATGCCCCCCCCCCCCGTGAGGCGCATTTTGTCAAATTACTTTGACCTCTTGTTGTCTAAAGTGACACGATTTTTAGATTGTCTTTGGAAATTACCGCAAATTCGAACTTCTAACTTTCAACATCTTGAATGTATGGTGGGAAGTATTATATGAAATTTGTTGGAAATTGACTTCTATTTCTAGCTGTGAAAGAATTTGGAAAGTCCGTTAAGAATTGACAAAGTTATCGCCATGAGTTTGGTGTACTACTTTTTGGGGACACAGTGTAGTTATTGTGGAATACAAATTCGAACATACTGTTCTACTCAAGAGTATCATTTCGAATGACCTTGAGTAATCTTGAGTAATTTAGCGAGATATTCGATGACACGAAGCACGCGCGGCCTCTTTACGATAGCTAGACCGACGAGTAAACGAAATACAAGTCATGCCAGTAACTAAAAACACTCAAGAGAGACGTGCATAATCTACCGCAAAGCTGCGCTGCAAATGACTGGATACGCCACCTAGCGAGTATAGATGAAGTGCAGAAACGCCAGAAAATGCTGCCGTATTCGTCCCTGAAGAAAAACAAGAAACTTAACTATCGCAAACAGATCGCACGTCAGCTGCGCATAAAATACATTGAGGACATCTATTGTGTATAGTAACTCCGTGACCTTGAAATCTAGGTTAAGGATCACTCAAGGTTATTAAAACTGGTACTATTCGAAAGGTCGGGTGCGGTTTCCTATTCACCTTCCGTTGTAACTAGCGCTATCTTGTATCGTTTGCGATAGCGACTTATTGGTCGAAAATCGCGAAATTTTTATACCCCACCTGTATTAACGCCCTTGCAGGAGGTGACCCGTCAGAATTTCGCGAAGATTTTTGATACATGTAAAATTAGAATGATTGGGCTACCGAGTGGTGAAGAAACTATGACAATATGTTAAACCGTTTCCATAGAATTAGCGGAACGCAACGGACAGTCAGACAGACGGACGGACGGACAGACAGAATTCCTGTATCAATATCACGCGTCAGTGACGCACGATATGTAATCGGCTGTTAATCATCTCATTGTCTATCCCACCAACAAATTGCAGTTGCACGAAAATTATTCCACACGTTTTGGAATAATCCAATGGCAGGTGTAGAATTTCGGAAAGGGATGCACACAACGGTCCACACAACGGCAATAAAACTGTATTGTATTGCAGTTTTTTTATAGCTTTATAACCGCACGATGCTATGCATAGCGCTAACTATGCTGTCGCACGATGTCTGTCGGTCTGTCCACTCGTCTGCCCGTCTATAAGACGCCGGTATTGTGTCGAAACAGCTAAACATATTCTCAGATATTTTACACTATCTGGTAGCTCTGGTATAGCTCCGCCATTCTAGTATTTTTCCGTACCAAACGTTATGTCAACATCCCGACAGGGACCCCCTAATGCGGATGTGTTGTATGAAAAAATTGCGATTTTCGACCAATATATTGCTTTATCTTCGAAATGGTTCAAGATAGGGCCATAGTTACTACGGAATGCGAATAGGAAGTCGTACTCGAGCTTTCAAATGGTACCATCTCCAATGACCTTAAGTGATCTCTAACCTAGATTTTAAGGTTACGATATCATTTAACGTCAAATAACTCGAAAATGGTGCAAGATAAAGCTATATTTACAACGGAAGACCAATAGTACGTCGTATACGCAGCCGAGAAAGATCGCATTGAGTCGGTCATTAATAAAGCGCAACGCTACGGCTACCTACCAAGTAGCTTTGATCTTGTCGATAATATGGAACTTAAACTCTTCAATTGTATTCTGTCTAATCCGCGGCATGTCTTGTATCAACTACTACCTCCTGAAAAGGATACTGGATATCACCTGCGGCAACGTTCTCATCACCTTACTTTGCCTTTCACAGATAATAATTAATATGATCAGGAAGAATTTTCTGCACATAATGTTATTTATGGATACCTACTAGGTGTATGTGTAGGTGTATGTCAACTTACTGGTGTATGTATGCATATTTCGACGTATTGCATAGTTTTTACGTTGTTTGCCAGCTTATTTACTAAACTCATTTCCATTTTTGTACTTATATTCATGCTGTTGTCATTATCTGCGTTTGTCAGATTTTTATTATAGAAACTGCTTGCTTGCTTACAATCTATCGATCAGCGCCATTTTGAATGACCTTGAACGACCTGTAACCAAGATTTCAAGGTCACGCCATCACTTCACTCTGAAATTTTCAGAAACAGTGAGACAGAACCAGATCGGTCAGGCCCAAATGCAGTACCCGCCCGTCGGTTGTAACGGGGGGGGGGGGGGTGTTAACAAGAAAATCTGCAGTTCGAGGCACAAAGGCATGTAGGCCTAAGCCCCCCACCCGCAATTTTGGTATTTTTTGGTCAAAGTGAATCGGACGATTTGCTGCGGATATAGTCCTGTGGCCATTAACGATTTTGGCATTTTCGGATTTTCGTGTCCTTGACGTTGAACTTTGACCTTACAGGATCAAAAATGCAATTAAGTGTAAACAAGGTAATGCGAAGCATGGCATACTTGCAACGCCGTGCCATAGTACCGCATCCTCCGAATAAATTCAGGCATCATTTAAAAATAGGCCAGGAATCCTGCGAAGCATGATAACCCGCACGCCCCTTTCCCCCTACTTCCCACCGACCCCACCTCATCCCTCCAGAAATATTAAAGGGGTTAAAATTTAAACAGCGGTCACGTGACCGACATCACACCCGTTTGTGTGGCACTCGCCATAGTCGATGCATTTGCGAAATTTAAAGAGAGTGGCTTCATCCCTAAAACGATCACGTAACCCAGACCACGCCTCTTTTGGGGGAAATTTTTTTACCCTTAAGGTGGGACTTGTCGTAGTCGATCCACATGCCAAATTTAAACAGCGTAGCCTCATCCATTCGAGAAATATTGAAGGGGGTTTAAAATTTAAAAAAACGATCACGTGACCCAGAAAAAGACTGGACACACTAAACTGACTGAGCCGTTCCGTTCGCATTTCCTGCACGTTGCATAATATATTTTAATATATTTTGCTCTTATTGCTGCCTACTTGGCGCATTAAACCTGCTATACTCGGACTTTTGCCCGATCAATCGTGTGTGTACCACTACGCCGTCGAGTCAACCGCCGTCACACTTAAGTGGCCAGTGTCAATCATAGTATCGCCGTAGCTGTTAACCGTTTAGACTCCAAAGGCAATTATAGTGCTGCAAGTTGGTACACTGGCCGTTGATGAGTGGTACAGCGAGGAGGGGCCTATAGGCGGGCTGCGTCCCCTCCAAGTCCCCTCCTTGCTGTACCAAATGTAACAGCCCACCCATCATCGGCCAGTGTACCAATCAGTGTATTGCTGTTAGGATGGTCCGTTGCTCTGCGGTTTTAATGTGGTGATTAAAAGGTTAAGTGGCCGATGTCAATCATCGTATCGCCGTAGCTGTTTAACGGCGTCAACATCACGGCCTTGTACTTAAGGCCGTCTCAACACTTGATTGATGTTCGCTGCCGACAGATTGCACATCTTCATGCCATGCCTAGTGTGTGCAGTTTTTAGTGTTTTCATTAGATTTTTGTCTTCCCAGACCTCAGAAGTCAGAAGGCGAACAATTTTCTGGCATATGATCCAAAATTATCTCTTTAGGTATTCCATGTCGAGCAACGTGGGACTTCAGATGTGAAATAACACAACTGACAGTCTTACTGGATAACTGACATACTTCAGGGAATTTGGAATAATAGTCAACAATAAGCAAATAGTCTCTGCTGAACAACTGAAAAATGTCTATTCCGAGCTTTTCCCATGGCAGTTTACGAACACAGTGTGGCAGTAATGGTTCTTTCTGCTATTGTCTACAAAATGAATTACACGTTGAACATTTTCCAACAAACTGTTCAATACCTTTTGAAATTCCTGGCCAATAAATACAAGAACGTGCAAGACCTTTGCATCTTTCAATTCCAAGATGTCATTCGTGCAACAATTTTAATATCTCACAACGCATGGATACAGGAACAATTAACTTGCCATGAACTAACAATAATCCATTTAACTCATAAATGTCTGAAACAAATTTTAGGTAAGTCTTTAACTTAACATTGTCAGGTAATATATCTCTGGAAAATCCATGTCTGACAATTTCCTTCAACTGCATTAAGACTGGATCATCTGCAGTTTTCTGTCGAAATTTCTCCATTCGCTGATTGCTGGCAGGAAATTCATACAAAAGTGAATGAACAATGACATCAATGTCATCAGACAGTTCAGACATTCTGTCTACATCAGCGTTATCAGTTTCAGAAATCGCAGCTCGGGACAGTGTATCCGCGATGTACATCTTACTTCCTGGAACGTAGACAATCTTTAGCTGTACTTCAACAGTCTCAGTAACATTCTTTGCAGTCTAGGTGTTGTTGAAGATATCGGCTTGCGGAACACGGATTCAAGTGGTTTGTGATCTGACTGTACAGTCATTTGTTTGCCATAGATGTATCTGTTGATTTTTTCACAAGCAAACACTATCGCAATTAATTCCTTCTCAATCTGCGTATAATTTCTCTCTGACGCAGTCAGCGAACGTGATGCATATGCAACTGGAAAAACCATCCTGCATCAGACAACAACCGAGACCAACAGCTGAGGCATCGGTTTGGATCGTGGCAGGTTTATGTGGATCAAAATAGTTCAGTTTAGTGTTCTGACTAATCAACAACATGATTTTCTGCACCGCATTTTCGTGTGCATCTGTCCAGTGCTACGCAATGTCTTTTTTGAGCAACTGACGTAATTCATCTGTATGTGTGGAAAAATCATGAACAAACTTACTCAGGTAAGTGATCATACCTAAAAATCTATGCAGTTCATTTCTGTCAGCAGGTGATGGCATGATAATTATAGCGTTTACCTTTTCAAAATCAGGAGAATTCCGTATTTAACCTGGCTGACACGAAACTGAATCTTCTTGCTGTTGAACTGAAGACCACATTCACGAGCACGAGTAAGAACTTTGTGCAATATTCTGTCATGTTCCTCATCATTACGAGCAGCAATAATCATATCGTCGAATATGACATGCACACTTTCGATGTCACCGAACAGCACAATGTCAGGTGTTTACATAGACACATCGGCGGCTTGGAGTTTTACGTACTGTCATGGCTGACTCGTGTTTACAGTTGATCGTAGACTTTCGTAGTTGTTTCATTAGTTGTAGTTACCGTGCTTAACTATTAAAAGAGTTTGTTGTAATAACGTGACATGGCGTCGTGGACGTCGACAGTTCCTACACTGTTCGTCGACGCTGTCGGTCATTGTCTCGACCGACTGGCGCCATTGTTGGCCACTGCCATGGCGAAAATTTGATTTTTTTGACGTCGCTTGCCATGTTTCCGGTTAGTCTTCCTGTCTTTTTTCTTCTATCATGGCCAACCCTAGTTTAGGGGACACGTGCAGCACTTTACACAGTGACCCGACAGTTGCTACATCAGGTTATGCCCTGATGCCTGGGCCTGCTAGTAACCTTCTGTCTCGGACTGATGCCTCCGCCATGGCACAGTTTAGTATGGCGTTAAGGGAACTAAAAGCAGTCAGTGCCCTAAGCACTCTCAGTCAGGTTTCGAGACCCAACTGGACACCCAAGAAATAATGCATGAATTGTCCGTAGATTCGGAAGTCACGTTTCGTAAAGTGTTGAGGTCGGCCGAGATCTTGCCAACTAGACCAGGTATCGATCCGTTTGAGGATACTCGGCCCATGGATACATCCTCGGACAGGAGTAGCTTGCAGCTTACGCCGTTAACTTCTGTAAGTCCGTCTGTCGTTGCGCCTGGTACGGCACCTGGGCTGGCTTCCTCAAGCCACACCATGACCCCACAAACTTTACACTAGCTTACCAAAAAAACAACATTCAAAACCAAAATTAAAGGGGGTCTGGGCTAGGGGAGCATCGAAAAATCGGGACCCCCTACTTATTTCCGCAGCCGTTGAAGGTAGCAACTTCCAATTTGGTATACAACTTGGGTTTGGGACTGGCTTACCAAAAACAACGTTTAAGCCCAAAATTAGCGAGGGTCTGGGCTATAGGGGAGCATTCAAAAAGATTTCAGACCCCCTAGTTATTTGTGCAACCGTTGAAGCTAGAAACTTCAAATGCGGTAAACAACTTGGATTTGGGGAGTAGCTTACCAAGCAAAACTTTTAGGACCAAAATTGATGGAGGTCGGGGCTATGAAAACATCTAAAAAAATTAGGACCTCTACTGATTTTTGCAACGACTAAAGCTACTAATTTTAAATCTGGTGCACAACTTGGATTTGGGGAGTAGGTTGCAAAAACAACTTTAGTGTCAGACTTGGTAGGGGCCGGCTGGGCTATGGGAGCATCTCAAAAATTGTGGGGATCCCCTGCTTATTTCTGCAACCGTTGAATAACGACTTCAAGTTTGGTACACAACTTGGGTTTGGGGAGTAGTTTTTAGGACCGAAAGTGGCGGGGCCGCCCCGTGGGCGGCGCAACCGGGGGGTGTGGGTGACAATGCCCCCACTTTTGGAACCAGCGGGGTGCGGGGTACAGGGGGTACATGGGGGCGGTCCAATGAAAATGATCTTTGCTTCAGCAGCAGACAGTCTTTATTCAGTACTGTACAAGTGACTGAATTTCAACTCCCCTGAGCCCTGACTCTAGTCGACACTTGCCAAGTTAATGATATCTGAAAAGACGGCTTGGGTCGTGTTTTCACGGTCCACATTCACTGGACTGCTGCATTATTCAAATCTACATACCAACATGCTCACGCAGCAGTAAACTAGCTGTCCATGTCGTTCAGTAGGCATACTTGCCAAATATCTTTGGTCTCTGGTTACTTTCCTGCTTCTTCTTCATTAATTCGTTGATATGTCTAGATTGCTAATTTGAGTTGCGTATTTATTCGTTGATCTTTTATCATTTCAAATTAATTTATAACGGTTTCTTTGTGTGACTATGTTTAGGCAAGAAGTCCAAGTTTTAAAGCTGTCAAAGTACCGCTCTTACTCGACTTCAACATGACGACGCCATTTCATTCTGATACCTATTACGAACTGGCTGTTTTGGTCAGATTGAATATCAATCATGTGTTTTGAAGCCCCATAGTTGACACTGGTCATTTTTCAGTTCGATGCCTTTTTGTTTTTTTCCATGTTTATTAATGCGACAACCAGCCGGAAAATTCAGTATATTCAATAGGCCCCTACTGATATTTGCTTGCTTGTAGGCCTAGCTACCCCTCACTTTTGCGCGGTGTGACGGAACACGTCTTGCAGGAATTCAGTCATTGCCCGAATAATGTCGACGACATTCAGGCAGTAAGGAAGTCTTCAACAGATCAATGTAACAGTTCTGGTCAACTATTGTTTTCTGTGGATTAATGAAAAAAATATTAGTTTTTCTATTCCAAGAAACTCCGACGCTCATCGTCAGCTTTTTTTGAGAAACGGAATCTTGAGTGGTACAGCCGCTCTGGTGAAATGTCACTTTCTGATAAATTGATTTTAGAAGTGTGCCTTTTCATCCAGTATTTCTCAGTAACGTGTACAGTAACGTTATTGCTGTGATAAGCAAGTATAGTGCAGACAGTACTAGATGACGCAACAATTACTATAACACAAATCTTAGCTATCACTAACAGATCGCGCGTCAGCAGTGCAAACAAAGTATACAACAGTAATTTGTCAGGGGCGGGGAGTTTGTCACGGGGAAACAAATTTCAGGGTGGGATAGTTATTCACGGGTGATAGTTTTTCACGCGGATAATATGGACACAGTTGAGGTGGCGGCCGCTGCCGCAAACAAATTTCACTGGATAGAAGTTTTTCACTGGGGATATTTTTTCGCGGGAGGAACCATTTGTGACACCCTTAGTGGCGGCCGCTACGCAGTACATTTTATCAGAGTGCTGCAGAAACATTCACATTGTTGGTTGCGGTCTGCCAACCTTGTAATGAATAAACGAATATGTGTCTGTATTCGACTTCCCCGTAACGGAGATCCCGTCGGAATTTTCACAAAGATGTTTAGCATCGGGAAAACCGGAATGACTGGGCTACCATATGCTGGAGAAAATATGGTGATATGTTAAGCCGTTTCGATACATTCGATACAATATCGGAACGTGACAGACAGACGAACGGACGGGCGGACATAACTGCTATATCAACATCGCGCGTCAGCATTGCTATGCTGACGCGCGATGATATAAATAAATAAATTACTTTAATATTTGCTCGCAAATAGCTGCACGAAACTTGCATCACTATAACGACACTGTTGTAGCCTGTCCTCGTAGCGCTGGTTAACCCTTTAGACTCCAAAGGCAATTATAGTGTTACATCGAATAATACGAAGTTGGTACACTAGCCCTGCCCAGTCCCTCCTCGCTGTACCAAATGTAACAGCCCACCCATCAACGGCCAGTGTACCAGTCACTGTATTGTTATATGATGGTCCGTTGCTCTGCGGTTTTAATGTGGCGATTAAAGGTTAATACCACTGCATACGGAGCAGCCCGATAAGGCAACCGGCATAGCTTGGGTTCAACTCCCAGTCTAGTCGCATTATTAAGTTCCGCTCGCAAATACGTGGCTTTACGCAATGGTGCTGTCCATCTGTCTGTCTATTGAAACGCATACACAAAAAAGCGGTTTGCTTAAAAACTTAGCAATTTAGAGCTATGGTCTCTACTGACGACCAATAGGAAGTCGAACATGGGCTTTTCAAAGAACTTATTCTAGGACCCCTAAACTGACCTTGAACGACAGCAAATCTCGCCCCGTGACCCGCAGGAAACCTCGCTCCGTGCCTCACAGAAAACTTCGCCCCGTGCCCCACAGCAGGCTGCGGGGAAAACTTCACCCCTCCCCGTGAAATTTATGCTAGCGACGGGGGCTTACTGGACATTTAAGAAATTTTACGACCAACACCTTGCTAGTTGAGGCTACATTCCATTCGACAAGGATTGGCGAACAACCAGACAACCACAGACTCAAGCCCTTTGAAGTTGGACAAAAGATGCGTTTTGAAGTCGACGATAACGGCCTGCAGCGAAAAGGAAAAATATCCAGCAAACTTTTATTTTCATCTGATGAAGACGATTATGATAGTGGAGGTAAAAACGAAGCGCTTCAAGGCACACGCGGTTCTCAGTCGAGCTGCCCATCTTGTTAATTTGGAAAGTGACGTGGCGTGGATTGCGACACATATCAAGAAGTTTTTACTCCACAGCTCAACGTCAGTCAGCAGCGCAGTCAACGTCGCCTCCGCCTAGCTATACGATATGACAGTGTTAAATTAGCTGTCACGCCGGCGGCGACGTTGACAGTCATGTACGCCTCAGTATCATCACGACAGCTGAGTTCAGGTTCCCTATGCGGTAACGACAGCAGCAAGAGTGACTAATTACTGTAAATCCGGCTCAGCGCCGGCGCCAGAGTACTGGAACAAGGGGGGGGGGCATGGGCATTTTTTTAGGGGGGGCACATGGCGAGCGCGTTGAGCGCGAGCCTATAACGGGGATCTGGGGGCAAAGCCCCCAGCGGGGTCGAGGGGCAGAGCCCCTGGTCAGGGGGTCAGGGGGCTTCGCCTCCCTGAAGCTGAAAGCTTTTTAGCTCTCGGACGTGCAACGGACAGAGCGAATTTGTACCCTTTGCAGTATTTTCAGCAATTTACTACAATAAGCTAGAAAGGTGTAAGATAAGGGCAGGCACCCCACAATAGGTGGTAACGTCTTGTTTCGAATTATCCAAGGCACGGCAAAAACGAATTGTACTCAAGTTTGTTGCTTTGCTTGTAACTTGTTCTTGCTGTGTTCTGTAACTTTTGTTAACATACGTACAAGTTATGTTCAAAGTACTAGACTAGACGCGCCACCATACCATTGGTGACCGTACACAACAGACGTCGTTCAAGAGTCCAGCATCGATTTAGTTACCAAATTCGCGAAAGGTGAGTAGGCCTAGATAAGAATGTGGGCCACGATTATTATTGCAGAGTCGTTCACGCGAATTATGGGTTCGACAGCTGGTAATGTGTACAGTACCGTCGTCCGATTGTCGCCGTCGTTTCTTGCAGTATAACTTTATGGATCCTGGTTGGGGGCCAGAATTTCCTACGGGGGCAGGCCCCCCTGCTCCCCCCTGGCGCCGGCGCTGATCCGGCTCGTAGCATTATGTCCTCTAGTGCTTGACGCAACTGATATGATATAGCAACCGTTTTAGTAGCTTGAGCAGTTACTACTGAAATTTAGTTACTAAATCACTGCGTATTTTACTAAAATATTAATATTTATACAACAGTACTCCCTGAAAGTCAACCACAGTCACGTTACCGACGTGCACCGTGTTCAGAAAGAAGGGACATATTGCTTTTCTTGCACATATTTGCATGATGTGAACGAAATTTGTAGCATATTATGTATTTTGTGCTACCACGTGTTTGGTGAAATAAAGTTGTATATACAGTCTACCACTAGAAATACTACCCGCGCCATTTGATGCCTCCGTAGCAGCATCAATATAATGGACTTGCCAGCTCTGCGGATTATTCCATTTCTGCGTGGGAATGGACTCTCACGCCCGCGAGTCCATGTTGGTACAGGAATGGAATTGCCCACAGGGACAGCGTGCTGGCCTATACGGCCATCGTGGCTGGCGTGGCTGGGCTACTTGCGGCCAATGGATAGTCTACTGGCATACGGCCAGTGCGGCTTGACCCGCGGGCGAAATATATTCGGCACGGGACAGAAAACGGGACGAATAGAAGACGGGACATCGACACAGGCAAGGTGAAAACATATGCGCCCGCTCCAGACTAAGCTGCGCAGAGCCTGCTGGGGCAAAACACTTTCTTGCACAACATAGGTTGTATCACTCAACGTAGAAACTGCATCTTTAATACAAGTAAACTGATTTCTGTAAATTCTGTTTACCCGCAACAGGTTAGAACAGACGGGCAGGTAGAGCCTACTGCTTCGGGCTCGACACATGTGGGTCCTTCAGTGGTTCTGTGGTTCTTTCCGTGTGACCGTCAGTATAGTGGAAAGGCCGGTCCTGGGACGGAAGTAGTTTTATGACGTCATCATAATGACGTCATCCTATAAGTAAGTAAGTAACCATTAATCATCAACCTGTGCCCCACCCATTACTCAGCAGCTAAGGTTGTATCTAGGGTTGTATCTAGGGTTACCCTAGAGTTACGCGCTAC
>Ga0209149_1001813_pt1 | contig 11353 bp, 5 predicted proteins | sample WorMetTyACAVOLI2_FD_187423 | JGI IMG/M metagenome (GOLD analysis project Ga0209149, IMG submission 187423) | Marine gutless worms symbiont microbial communities from Max Planck institute for Marine Microbiology, Germany - Olavius algarvensis... ...
AGTGTCGCATGAGCCAATCAATCGCACAGCAAAAGAGCGCAGGAGCAAGTATACAACCTTGACGGACTCCTGATGTTGTGTAAAACACATCCGACATTCCCTGAGGAGTTCGAGGACACTCTTATTTATTGAAATATCGGCACGGACAATACGGTCGAGCATACCATGTTGACTTCTGATATGGAGCTGACGCTTGACACGTACATTGTGATTCCGACGTCCACCGGACTTCCTACATACATTCATCCATAAGAAAGTGCGTAAATTACAGATCTAACTGTCGAAGGCCTATCTACTGTCTGTATATTACGTGGCTAGCGACAGTGCTCAAACTGCGTTTCAGTAAAAACGTTTTAAAGGGAAACAGCAGAGCACTCAGTTATCTGATGTTTCCCTTTAAAACGTTTTTACTGAAACACAGTTTGAGCACTGTCGCTAACCACGTAATATACAGACAATAGATAGGCCTTCGACAGTTTACGATGATTCGTTGCTGCCGCGTTTACTCTTGAAGCATAGAAATCAGAACAAAATTTCTGTTGCGCTTAAAAGTGCATTCTCTAACAGTTTCGCGTACAATAGTTGTTATTTTGGTATTTCACGCTCTTATTGTCTGAACTCTGAATGTACAAGACTTGTCTTAAACTCACGTAGACGACATAGACCAAAATTGCTGCTGACGTCCACTGCTTTCAAGTATTTCTACCGCGCGATGCTATGCTTAGCGTGGATTACGCTGTCGCAAGATGTCTGTCCGTCCATCTGTCCATCACACGCCGGTATTCTCTCGAAACGGCTAAACACATCCTCACACTTTTTACCATCGAGTAGCCAAACCATTTTAGTTTTTCTGCACTAAACGGCATGTTAATAATCCGAAGGGGACCCCCTAACGGGGCTTCGAATAAAGGGAGTACGAAAAAAATTGCGATTTTCGACCAATATCTCGCTCTATCTCAGAAATGATAAAGACAGAGCCATAGGTACTATGGGTAGCGAATAGGAAACCGTAGCCAAGCTTTTGAATGGTACAAGTCTGAGTGACCTTGAATGACCTCTGACCAAGATTTCAAGGTCACGATATTATTTAACGTCATAACTCGAAAATGGTACAAGATATGGAGCGATACTAACAATGGCCGACCAATAGAATGTCTCGTACAATGATCTATAGAACGGCGCCATTTTCAATAACGACTCCTAACCCAGATTCAAGGTCACACTATTATTTGACGCTGACTATCTCAGAAATGGTACCAGATACAAACATAGTTACGACGGAAAATAGGGATTCACAGACGACCTAATCAAGGATGTCATTTCAAATGGCCTCAAGTGATCTTGAGTGAAATAGCGAAATATTCAGTGAAACGAAGCATCGCGCGGTATCTCTGCGACCGCTGAGCTTCTTGTTATTATAGCGCTTACAAACAATACATATCGATCGAGTCCGATGTCGAGTTTCGTTGGTAGTATGGCCGAAACGATGTAAGCTACACTGAAGCATTTTATCGTCCTTGGAAATGAAACAGCGAAACCATTAGTCTCACGGAAATGAAACGAAAAATCAAATTTCAACGTCAATACGTCATTTTGTTCTAAATTTGTTTATCCGGTTCGCTCGTTTATCGTTCGACAGTGTTCACGGTATAGTGCTCAAAAATTCAATCAGCCGCTGCAGCTCGTTACGTTAGGTCACAAATGACGTCATTGCAACAGCTGTGGCAGCACAGCCCTCAATATGTGTGGCAGCAGCAGCAGCAGCAGCCTGCTGGGAGTTGAACAGACAGAGACGCTGACGACCATCGCGCGACTTCCACGTGTTCGAAATCGATTTGTCTATTGCGACGACGACAACGCCCATCGTACGGATTTTGCACTACTATACAGGCAGTCCAGCTCTCGAATGAAATTCGCGCTGGTCAAAAGTTAATCCGCTCAAAAGACGACAAGACTCTTCCATTAACCCTTTAAACGCCACATTAAAACCGCAATACAGTGATTGGTACACTGGCTTTTCGTGGGTGGGCTGTTACATTTGGTACAGCGAGGAGGGGCCTGAGCGGGCTGCAGCCCCACCCAGTCTCCTCCTCGCTGTAACAAATGTAACAGCCCACCCATCAACGGCCAGTATACCAACTTCGTATTATTCGATGTGGCACTATAATTGCCTCTGGTCTCTAATGGGTTAATATCCGAGTTTGCAAAGTACGCAGACGTGTTGCAGAAACACAACAAGAAGCTCAGCTATTGCTGAGACAGCTCGCGTTATGATAAAATCACTTATAGCGGTAGATCGGCTGACCCTGACGGTAACCCTAAATATGACTTGTGTAAATTTTATTTTACTAAATCGTAAATACGTAGAATAATGTACCCAGTATGTGTAAAGAGATTCTGCAAAAATCCTCTGTTCATGGCTCAAGTGCGTCACAGACAAACAGAGAGACGAACAGACAGACATACTGACAGACTGACAAACGGACAGACAGCCAGACGGGCGTACGGACGGATAAGCGATCTCAGAAGCGGATTGTACTACGTTACGCTCGCTAAAAATCAAAGCCTAATCAAATGGCTAGACGAATCAGCGAATTTTGACAACCTTTGTTCACAGCCAGCAGTGGTAAAATACACAAAGAAAAAGAAATAACAATAACAATATTACAAATTTCATATAAATTTAATTTTTTTTTGCTGCACACATTCCAACTAAACTGTGTCTGAGAAAGGGACAAAAAAACCTACGCGCTGCAGCTGCGAAAAAATCCACTATAAAATTATTGTAAAATGCCCTATCTCGTAATGTTAAGGTAAGTGGAGAAAAATGATCCTGAATCACATCCGTAATCAGATCAAAGCCAAACTTTAAGCATTTCTAGAGGGCCATCTCTTGCCCGAGTTACCAAGTTTCGTCAACATCCGTCACCGCGTTCGCGAGTTATCTTGCGGACAGACGGACAGACACGCTCATAGGTGATTACAGAGGGAAACACACAGTTGAAATAGGACATTACCAGTGTATGCATGCCAATTAACCTGCGCAATGACGACACGGCGCCACTCACCTATACAAGCACCAAGTAGAGCGTTGCGATTAGTGCGATGCTGACTAACCCTTTAATGGCCACATTACACAGCAGTACGGTGATTGGTACACTGGCCGTTGATAGGTGGGCTGTTACATTTGGTACAGCGAGGAGGGGCCTAGGCGGGCTGCGGCCCCGCTCAGTCCCCTCCTCGCTGTGCCAAATGTAACAGTCCACCTGTCAGCGGCCAGTGTAACTTCATAAAATTCGATGTTTCACTATAATTGCCTTTGCACTCTTTTTATTGTTGTTGTGCTACCATTAATATGGTAAATAAAGATTTACATATACAAAGGGTTTTAACCAGTACCTGCATGGTATTGTTAGCCTTGGCGGAGGTTTTTATTCTCCGAGTGCTCTCTAGCTCACCGCGCGACGCGTTACATGCAAAAACCGTGCTCTGTCCATGTGTCTGTCACGTTCATGAGTTGTGTCAAAACGGTTGAACGGATCGAGCTGGTTTTTACGACAGCAGCTATCCTCGGTCTAACCCGCAGTGTGTTATAAGGGGTTTCTGGTTCACTCCCACCCACAATAAAGTTACTTTTCCCATAACCTTGCCGCATTCTCTGGATTGCCGTTTTTCCGGCCTTTTCAATACACGGCTTTGTCGTTAACGCATTAAGACTGCCGCAAGTTATTGATGACACTGAGCACCCAACGTTGTTTACAACACTTGACGGTCACTGTCGCAGACGGAAACGACAACAGACTGACGCAATTTCACAAACTATCATTATCAATCGTCATACAGAATTAACTTCAGAAAATTTCCCAATGATAGGTAGTAAAACTGAGCATATTGTATACCTTTGTAGTTTGGTCTAAGACGTTTGTCATAGCCTGTCATCAGATTCTCGATCAAATACGAGACGTTGGCACTTTCGCCTTCGTAATACACGGCCTGCTGTCTTGCCCTCACTATTCGCCTCCCCGGAGTTCTGCGTGACAGCACAACGTGGCACAAGCTACTAGTGATTGGCCAGAAGCTGTAACTCCGACTAAAATATGAGATAACAGCAAAAACAACTCACATTTTAAAGCAAACTTTAACAAATAGGATACAATGTATTTTTGAAAACGATACAATGCGACAGATAATACACAACGTGCATCACAAGCTAACAGTCTACCGCAAGAGACCGTATAATAATTGAAACTGAAACTTAAAATTTAAAAAAGTAATTAATGAAAGTTTTTTTCTCCATTTAACTGGAATCACGAATAATAAACAAATAAATGTATCCTTAAGAATAGGAAATAATGCAATTGTAACAGTCATTATTATTATCTTACATTTTTCCGTGGTCCGTAATCACCCGCCTGAATGTTCCCATTCATTTGCTGCAGCTTACAGTGATTTCGGACGGACAACTCATCACATCTTTATGCGTTATTAGATATAATCGCACAGGACGAAGACTTATTACCTTCTACATTACATCGCACGGATGGATGCTGCGTGCATCAGATGCTCGTGGAGATCTCACAAGGCGTTACATTATTATCGTTCATTCAGAACAAGAACTCCAGATGTTCCCGACAACTAACACAACGTAGTTTCGAAAAAAATGCAACTTCCAATCAAATACCTTTTTACCACTTTTTCACACTAAGTGTGATCAAAAGTAAAGATGGCCTATAGCAGGAAAGTGTTGTAAGCAAAACAAAAATTACGAGATCTGGATGTCACCGATGTCCTTCGGCTGACGAGATTGTTAGTACGGTTATGTTGCGATGATATCGCAGCACGTCAAAGGCTGCGAATAGCTGGCGACGTCGATTCCGCAGCGTCATTGTGTGGTAACTGACTACCAGTAGTGGTCCAGAAAATATTTTATTAAAACTTCGAAGGCAAAAATAACATAACTAGTTGTAGGCCTAACTAGATGAACTAGGAAACCTACTCGACCGAAGGGGTCGAGATTGATGCCTCCGCCAGGCCTCCAAAATCGCATGACCTTAACTTTGACCTCCTGACCCCCCATAGTTGACCGTTTCCTCTCCATACTATGTGGACCATTTATGACAATTTGCAGCGAAATCGGTTCATTCGTTTTCAAAATATTCTATTCACAAATTTGGTAACGCACGGACGGACTGACGGAAGGACGGACGGACAGACGGACAGCCAGGTAGAAAACATTATGCCTCCGCCAATCTACACAGGCGTGGGCAGCATAAAAAGCGTTAGCTGAAACACCAGTCCAGTCATGTACTACGGCAGTCACAGCTGTGTGCAGTTATCCGACACGCACTATACTTAACCCTTTAAACTCCAAAGGCAATTATAGTGGTACATCGAATAATACGAAGCTGGTACACTGGCCGTTGATGGGTGGGCTGTTACATTTGGTGCAGCGAGGAGGGGCCTGGGCGGGCTGCGGCCCCGCCCGGTCCCTTCCTCGCTGTACCAAATGTAACAGCCCGCCCATCAACGGCCAGTGTACCAATCACTGTATTGCTATATGATGGTCCGTTGCTCTGCGGTTTTAATATGGCGATTAAACGGTTAATGTCGCGCCATTGATGGTAGCAGAAGTGAGCTGTCGCGACGTTCTAGGAACGCCGCTGCACGGAATGATGCACAGTAATGTGTTGATCACGCACAATTAGTCCTGCAATATACTCGATATTCGTACGTGGATAGCACGGCTGCCAGGCCTCTACTTATTGCAGCATACTCCGCATGTGTACGCATTCAGAAAAGCTCATATAATCTTGTGGACGCCGTGGTGTTGCGTTCAATGCGTTAACATCTATATACGGTATTTCATAAAATCTATAGGTATGCACAACAGTGAAAGAAACCGACGACGTAAATTGGCAAATACTTTAAACAAGTGCGTCGGCGAGGCGCTTATTCGCGGGGGTACAGTTAAAATTGTGCAACACCCCGGCCCCTTCACAAGGGCAACATCTAAAGCCCCGTTTATAGCGACACAACTCAACTCAACTGGACGTTGAGTTGAGTAGCATCGGCGAAGTGTCTATAGCGACGCAACTCAACTCAACTCAACTGAGGTCTTAAGCCCGACGACGCAACTCAACTCAACTGAACTCAACTCGACGTCGAGTTGAGTTGAGTGAGTTGCGTCGCTATAAACGGGCCTTTACGGTCTATTATAGCTTATCGCACGTGAGCCGACGACCGTGACGACCGTGTAGGCGCTGTAAACAATATCCACTGATGAATAGCACGGCCACGCATCAGTAGACAATTGTGTATATGCAAGCCACCGAAGCTACGTTGAAGACAAATTGTCCAAAAATAACATTTTTGACCCCCCCCCCCATTTGAAGACCCCTAAACATATCGGAGATATCGCTATCAAAAGTGCAGAAACCATGTACGGGACTGAGCTCTACCATCATGCAAAATTGCAAATTTTCACACCGATCGGCTAGGAATCTAGGAATCGTCTGCTGTTTACAAAGACTATTTAACAGGAACTGGAAATTGAAACAAGTAAGTAAGTAAGCTAAGTGTAGGGGCTATGTCCCATGCTATACATTTTAGACAGCTCCCGTCGAGCTGATTTGAAGCTCTAATTGTAATTGAGATGTAATGCTGCGACTTACCGTTTTCGAGATATGCCTATTCGCTTTTTAGAGGGCAAAAATTTTTGGATTTTGGGGATCCCTTTGCGTACCGCCCCAAAAAGGGAAGAAGACCTGTTCAGTGGACCCATATATACCATCATGCAAAATTTCACGCCGATCGGTGTCACCGTCGCGAAGTTATCTGTCGCCGCACAAGAACACACACACACGCCGGATTTAATATCAGACAAAACGCATACCAGCCTTTGTCGGATAATGGTTTACAAGCAATAACATGTCAACTGCTACTGACACAAGTTATTGGCCAGAATATTTACGCTGCGTGTCTTTGTCATATTTTTGCCGCGTGATGCTATGCATAAGCGCGGCCTTTGCCATGGCGCGGTGGCTAGCTCAGAGTTGGACATGGGTCTGGTCCATCCATGGGTCGGGTTGGGTTGGGTCACAAAATTCTCCGTCTTGGGTTGGTCGGGTTGGGTCGGGTTCAGTGTCAAAAATATACAGTGTCCCACAAAATTAGTACACCAAACTCATGGCAATAACTTTGTCAATTCTTAACGGATTTTCAAAACTCTTTCATTGCTAGAAAGAGAAGCAAATTTCCAACAAAATCCACATAACATTTTCCACCATACCTACACTATGTTGTCGCACTACCTTGCGAAATTTAGAAGTTCTAGTTTTGCATATCTGGAAGAAAATGTAAACGAAAATGTAACATGCATCGATTTTTGAACACACACCCAATTTTAATACACTTAGCTTACTTACTTACTTGTTGTTTCAATTTCCAGTTCCTCATAAATATTCTTTGTAAACAGCAGACTATTTTGTCTAAACTAGTGTTGTGATTAGAACTGAAGCAGCATTTTCTGCATGTTTGGCATGGCATTGGCCAGACCATCATTGACAATGCAATCGACGAGTGGTGTGGATGTCATTGCGCATGTGTGCGGGAAAAAGGCGGACACTTCGGGCAACTATTTTGACAATATTCAGTCATGTGACAAAAGACGTATCAGATTTTGTCAAATGTGACACAATTTTTACATTGTTTTTTGGAAATTACCACAAATTCGAACTTCTAATTTTCGCAAGGTAGTGCAGCAAAAAAACCCATGTACGACTTCCTATAGGTCGTCAATAGAGACCATAGCCCTAAATTGCTTAGTTTTTGAGAGAATCGCGTTTTTGTATTTTGGCGACAAACAGACAGACAGACTAACAGCCAAACAGATGGACAAGCCCATCGCATTAAGCCGCGGCTTAATAAATGCTGACAATGATTGATCGGATCATTTATTCACTGATTGATTAACGTGATATGGACTGAAATAATGCACAATTGCGATGAACGAATAGCACGAATGATTTCGTCGTGTGGGCGGAGTGTAACATATTCGTGGCTGTGTAATAAGCCATTAGCCAGTCGTTTGTTCGCTCGTTCTCTCTCTGTTATTTCCCTTAACTCTTGTCAGCTTAGCAACTATCTTTCGACGAAAAAGTGCGCTGCAAATCTCAGTCGACAGATCACGCTTCTGGGACTCGCCCTTTCCGTCCGTTCGACCAATCCTGCAGGCAGTGGCAGACCGACGAGCTCGGCTAATCGACGCGTCCAGAATAGTTTATGAGAGACAATCATCGTCAGGCGATCGACTCGAATTCTCGAAGGTTTGCACGGGCTACAGTTCGGTCATCGTCAACGTCAACGTCAACGTCACTGCCACTCACTTTCTGCTGCTGCAGCTGCTGCTGCTCTATAGTGACCCGCAGCAATGACGAACTCAACCGCATCTTCTCCCATCACGCTGCTAGCTGTAACGCCCTAACCGCCAATCGATCGACGCCGACAGACAATACATAATTACAGTTTACCGAGACATTTTCCTAACGTTGCGATCAGCCACAGCCTGTCTTTAGGTGGCGTGTAAATTAGTGACAAGTAAGTAAGTAAGAAAGAATATTTCTATTCAACGCAGTTAAAAACAGTTCACACTGCGCCTCACTGTCGGAATAAAAATGTCTTCAGTAACCGCCTGAACTGGCCGTATGACAGCCCACGTAGTCTGAGATTAAGCGGCAGACTGTTCCAGACTAGTGGTCCTGCGGCGGCAAAGGTCCTGTCTCCAAAACTGCTGCGCGTCCGACTGACAACGAGTGTTTGAGTGTCGGCAGAACGCAGCTGTCTGACACGGGCATCGGCGACGAGCTGACAGTCGTCAGTAGAGTAGCGTAGTTCATTCGTACAGGTCTTGTAACGGTGCATCATCGCAATACTCAGAAAAAAACACTCAGTTTTTTGTTGCTCTCAGCACGACTAAGACACTGGCGACGAGTCCGGCTGTGCCTACTTCCGTTTGTCACACGCTGATATTGACTCAAAACTAATGTCTATAGGATCATGCGGTTTTCACCGTCGCATAGCACGGGGAGTCTGGTGTTCTGACACTAACTCTCATACCCTAAGTCCCAGGGGAATACCCATTGCGAGACCTTCAAACGACACTGGCGTGAGTAAAAAACGGCTAAAAAACGAAGATTATTGACCCATAAGTCGCTATATCTGGTAAAAGATAGAAGATAGGCGTATTTACAACGTAGTTACAACGAAAGACTAATACGAAGTCGTGTATAGGCTTTTGATTGGTATCAATTTCGATGACCTTGAATAACCTTGAACGACCGTAACGCACTACCAGGTACCTTACCCTATACAGCTATGAGGGGGCTCGCTGTCTGATCGATCGTTAAAACCATGAATGACACTAAACAGTATTTTTGTGCTTATGTGCCGTTAAAAAACTACTCACTCACTGACTCGCTGTGTAGGAGTGAATGAAGATAGACCCATGCACACGATCAGAGACAAAAAGATAGCGCCGGGTCCGTTGAGTTCAGCGGTGCAAGATCGTGCATAAATTCGCTCTTCGTGACCTTGAATACATAACCTTTATTCAAGGTCACGATATTCTTCGACGTTAAATATCTCGAAAATTGTACAAGCTAAAGCTTTACTTACAATGGCAGACTGATAAGAAGTCGTATATGGTCTATCGAAGTGCCATTTTCAAAGACGTTGAATGACCGATATGTCCAGATTTCAACGGCACGCCATTATTTGACGTTGAGTATCTCAGAAACTGCACGAGATAGATACACGGTTACTACAGACCACTAATAAAAGTGATATCTGGTCCACTGAATTGTGCCATCGCCGACGACTTGATCAACATTCAAGGTTATTTCAGCTATTATTCTCTGAAAATAAGTATAGCTTACTTTTCCGTTCTCTGAGAGAAAGTCCAGGCGATCTAATAAAGCATGGCACTGCCAACGTCTTTGAGTGACCTTTGAAGGTCATTTCAGGTACTATAAACGGTTTCGTTGTCTGTATAATACTATGTCAAATATACAACATATATAATGTACGAAGTCAATTACTTCTGTCGGACGTCGTGTGAGCAATTATTTCTGCTGTCTTATTCAACCAGAAGGGCCGTTACATGATGCTGAGCGCGATCTGTTAACGATTGATTGATTGATTGATTGATTGATTGATTGATTGATTGATTGATTGATTGATTGATTGATTGATTGATTGATTGATTGATTGATAGCTAAATTTCTTGTTACTTCTAACACGCGAAGCTGCTATTCATTTATCGACAACGAACAGAAGAAAAAACTGCATGTTTCTGTTCATGACACAGGTGTTACTTTTTGGTGCAGACAAAATGAATTTTCGTAACTAGTGTACAATCAGCGACGTAGCTTTATGGAATTCAAGGGTTCCAGAAATCACCTCAATGTGATTATTTTTTTCACTTCAGTAAAATAATTGTTTGCTTTCTCAGACCCATGCAGTAAGTATAAGATAGAAATCTCGCGAAATAATTTTTGATGGGATTTGCAAAAGACTGGAAGTGCTCCAACAAAATGGGTATTCGAAACAGTTTTAAGGAAGCACAATAAACAAATGCTCTTCATTAATTGCACTTCATTTATTAATTTTAATCACTGTCGTCGTCAATGAACTATAATAAAATTTCTTTAGATTTAAAATGTGACGATCCTAAATAAAATTTAAAGTCAATATTTTGACAGCTGATCTATGTAATAAACTGATATTAGGCCTACGCCTTCAATGGAGTGGCCACATGTCTTTTTGGGGGGACGTTAAACTATGTATATCGAATATTTCCAGTTTTTGGTATGGACATACAAAGAATCCGATTCCCCTAAGCATCACTGAACTGTGGACAACGTTTGTGATCTTGATATCACAATGCGGTCCAACGCAGAGTGTCGGACGAAGCAATGATCGCGTCCTGTACTGTAATTAGCGATGAGATAACCACAAGACCGTCTCGCGATGTGTGTTATCCGCAGTGCATCATGCTCGTTAGACAGAACTCTTCCCTCGTTTAGATAGCGATCAGTTTCTTGTATAATGCTAATATATAGTTAAAGATCCATCTGTGCAATTTTTTCTTAGCTTTACAGTAGTATAGAAGAATAAAAATAAGCAGCATGTGAACTGACAATGCACTAGTAAGTGCCATGAATTTATCTGGTAATTTCGATAAAGCATAAATATTTTCCATGATTTTAAGCTATCGTAAAACACATATCAAACTAGATGCTGGCATGTGACGATATCATGCCAACCGGATGGACGCCCGCCGCAGCCAGTTCGACCT
>Ga0209149_1001814_pt1 | contig 11352 bp, 5 predicted proteins | sample WorMetTyACAVOLI2_FD_187423 | JGI IMG/M metagenome (GOLD analysis project Ga0209149, IMG submission 187423) | Marine gutless worms symbiont microbial communities from Max Planck institute for Marine Microbiology, Germany - Olavius algarvensis... ...
GTAAAATTTATGGTTGCGGAAGTGCCTCACTCGTGACGTTCTGCATGCGCCACACTGGTTTTATCACCGACTGAATAAAAATGCATTCGGATATTTTGAGCTTTCTCCCCTGTAAAAAGTTAATAACGGAAATCCAAACCATGAATATAGAACGTAAGAAATAAATAATAACCTAAATCTAATAAACCATAAATTCTGCCCATCATCAATATTCGTTTAATTATGGCATGACAGAATGCAGGCCAAATATAGAGAATAAACAATATACAAAAAAACAAAAGTACACAAATAACGCAGTCTGAGGAAGGGAAGAGTAGGGTTAGAATTGTGTAGTTTTAGTATTTGTTTTCATATAACATGCGCATGAGAAAGTTACAGTCCGATAAGTGTGTACAGTGATCAGGCAGCTGGAGTGAGTGGATGCGCTGTCTAAGGTCATAACGTTGTGATGCGGTTGATGGTGGCGGTAGTAGTGCATGCAAGACGTGGTTTGACAGTCGGGCAGCTTTAGCGAAAAGTTCGTCATCAGCAAGGTCACAGAGGTTTTTACACATACCGTGCACGTTCGCCAGCATTCTTTGTTGTTTGGCGATAGAAACATTTTAATTTACACCAGCCTGTACGGACTTGGGAACTCTTCCATCCCAGAACCGTCGAAATAAGTACATTGTTTGGATATACAAGAAGTTCAGCTGTCGCAGAGAGACCACTCGACGCTTCGTGTCATTGAATATTTTTCTAAATCACTCAAGGTCATGCGAAATGACACTGTTGAGTAGGGCGTGACCGGCATGTGCAAGTCGCTATTAATATTCCATTGAAACTATGTCTGTACCTCGTACCGTTTCTGAGATATTCAGCTTCAAAGAATGGCATGAACTTGAAACAGGAGTTAGATGTCGTTCAAGAAGAAAATGGCACAATTCGATAGATCATTAGGACTTTCTATTGGTCGGCCATCGTATGTATAGCTGCTGTACGTTGTACCATTTTCGAGTTATTTGACGTTGACTAATCGTGACCTTGAAATATCGATTAGAGGTCATGAAGGTCATTCAAACTGGTACCATTCGAAAGTTTGGGTGCACACCTGACGCGCGATCTGTTTGCGATAGCTAAGTACTTGTTGTGTTATTTGACGTTGAATAATATCATGACCTTGAAATCTGGGTTAGAGGTCACTCAAGGTCATTCAAACCGGTACCATTCGAAAGCTTGGGTGCGGTTTCCTATTTGCCTTTCATAGTAACTGTGGCTCTATCTTGGATCATTTCCAAGATAAGCGAGATATTGGTTGAAAATCATGATTTTTTCACACCCCTTTGTATTCGACGCCCCCGTCCCGGGGATCCTCGTCAGAATACTGCAATCCCGCTTTGTACGGAACAAGAATTAGCTGTCGCAAACAGATCGCGACCTTGAAATGTGGCTTAGAGGTCACTCAAGGTCAATCAAACTGGTGCCACTTAAAAGGTTGGGTGCGGTTTCCTATTCCCCTTCTATAGTAACGGCCGTATCTGTACCGTTTGTGAGATATTTAGCGTCAAAAAGTGGTGTGACCTTGAAAACAGGGTAAGGGTTCGTTCAAGGTCATTGGAAATGACACCATTTGATAGATCGTATTCGCCTTTTATAGTTACTATGGCGATATCTTGTTTCGTTTGCGAGATATAACGACTTATTGGTAGAAAAACGTGAAATTTTTATACCCCACCTGTATTTAGTTTAGCGCCCCCGCATGGGATGACTCCGTCGGAATTTCGTTAAGATGTTTGATGCTGATAAAACTAGAATGATTGGGCTACCGTACGGTGAAAAGACTACGAGGATATGTTAAGCCGTTTTCATCTGATACTGGAACGTCACGGGCAGACAGACGGACGGACATAATTCTTATATCAATATCGCGCGTCAGCACACTGACGCGCGACAAAAAAACTAGAATGGTTGGGCTTACCCGATGGTTAAAAAAAGTTTGAGGATACACTTAATCGTTTTGACTGAATACCGACGTGTGACGGACAGACAGACGGACAGACAGACAGACGGACGGACGGACATCTCGCCACGGATAGTCCGCGCTATACATAGACCTACGCGTCGCGCGGTAAAAATGCGCTTCGTTTATCTCTACGACAACTTTGGTCTACAATTTTGCCAAACTTGTAGAAATAGGCTACGAGTAAAAGCGTCGAATTTTGTCGGTTCGCAGTGTATAACATCCTATCAGCGTACGTGATATATAACGAGGACTTGTTTCCCGTGCATAAGCACTATAGAATTGCAAGCTCCTTGTTACAGGAGGCGGCAAACTTTCCCTGAGAGCCTGAAGTGACTTCGTGACTGTTATGCACCCTCGGCGGAGGGCATATAGTTCGAATCGAGAAAACGCGAACACTGGCGGAGGGGACACGTGTAGTTTCAGGGGCCGCTGTATTGCAGACATTGGCGTTCGATCCCTAACCCTAATACTAATTCTAACACAACCCTAACCATAACCATAAGTCTAATCCTAACCCATAACACTAACCATAACCCTAACCCAAAATTATAGTGTTTGACCATAGCGCCCCTGAAAATATGCCTAAACACAAGCCGGGCGGAGTCGTAGAATGGCACTATATAACTTTTCCTGTTATGCACTGTTGGGGACCATCAGATGCACACAAATTAATGGCTGTTTGCAAGCTATACGTGGCTATAGGCGGCTGAATCCGCGTCACGGGTGTGTATCCATACAGCTTAAATATGCAGATAATATCAGTGATGGCATGACGATATTTAACTAATTACTCACATAAGACGCAGCGCAGTCGGTCAGATACAGCGACAGACGTACACGCGGACGTTGTCCTGACAACGTCGCCAGCGTGACGTCACGCTATTACGATGTACACACAATGGGCGAGAAGTAATCTAAGAACATGTTTGACTACAGGTTAAAATAGCAGTCGATTCTGCGCAACATGTCATGTACACGTTTGCTGTATTGCCCCTCGCTCAGTTATTTAAACGCAACCCGTAGACGGTAAATGGGATCTGCTGAAACAAAATATATGCCAAAAAGAACACCAGAGCGTTTGTAATGGGGCAGTGGGAGCAATTGGCGCAAAGCGTTTGAAGTTCTCCTCGCGATATTGATAATGCGCTAATTAACCCTTTATGGGCACATTAAAATTGTAGAGCAACGGACCATTATACAGCAATACAGTGATTGATACACTGGTCGTTGATGGGTGGGCTGTTACATTTGGTATAGCGAAGAGGGACCTGGGCGAACTGCGGCCCCGCCCAGTCCCCTCCTCGCTGTACCAAACGTAACAGCCCACCCATCAACGGCCAGTGTACCAAGGCTCGAGGATACGTAGAGTACGTATTCTATTTTTTAAAGGATAATTACGTACGCTAACGTATTCTATTATAGAGTACGTAAACAAGAATAGAAAACGTTGCAACTACAACACAGCAGTTTGATTAAAACAGTTTTAAAAAGAAGGTAAACAGTTTCCAGAAGTGTTTGTCGCAACAGTTGCATTGAACCCGGCAGTTCTTTTTAACACTTTGCAACATTTTACGTGCTTCCACTCGTTACGTTTCTAGTTGAATTCAGGTTTGCGTACGAAACGTATCATACACGTATTCTATTTTTCGAAAGATACGTACGTACGCTAACGTATTCTATTTTACCGTACGCGTATCTTCGAGCCACGCACTGTACAAACTTCGTATTATTCGATGTGGCACTATAATAATGCCTCTGAATTCTGAAGGGTCAACAGCCTAACATGCTAATCGGGAACATCATAATATCACTCCGGGACAACTTTGATTTTAATTTTATAATTGTTCCCAGTTCGTGTTTTGTAGTCATACACAATGCGACAGAACCTCTAGGCGTATCGGATGACCCTTGATCGTTGGAAAGTCAGGGCCTACAGTGATGCTGCCACCTGGCGAATGCGACAGCATGATCTCCGAGCCATAGGCCTGCGTCTATTGTGAAAGCTTCGTGATGATTATATTGTTGTAACCGCTTTGTTAACTAGACGCTGGCATGTGACGATATCATGCCAACCGGCAACCGGATGGACGCCCGCCGCAGCCAGTTCGACCTCGGAAGAGTGGACTCGTACATTTGGCCGAGGGCAGCAATGTAGTTGTTTTAGAACAAGAAATACGTTCTGTCGAACTCGGAGTCTGCCCAATGCAACTTTTTCATTTTTATCGCGCGTCAGCATACTGACGTGCGATATTGATATAGACGAAAACGGCTTCGTCATAGTTTTTTCACCATACGGTAGCCCAATCATTCTAGTTTTACCAGCATTAAACATTTTCACAAAATTCTCGACGGGGCGCTAAATACAGGTGGTATTTCTACCAATAAGTCGCTATATCTCGCAAACGATACAAAATATCGCCATAGTTACTATGGAAGGTGAATAGGAACTCGTATGCGATCTATCAAAGTGCCATTTCCAATGACCTTGAACGAACCCTAACCCCGTTTTCAAGGTCACACCACTCGATCTTTGACGCTAAATATCTTACAAGCGGCTACAGATACGACAATAGTTATTATAGAAGGCGAATAGGAGACCGCACCCAAGCTTTCGAATGGCACCAACTTCAATGACCTTGAGTGACCTCTAACCCCGGTTTCAAGGTCACGATATTATTCAACGTCAAATAGCTGGAAAATGGTACAAGATAGTGCTATATTTACAATGGCGGACCAATAGAAAGTCGCATATGGTCTATCGAACAGCACTATTTTCAATGACCCTGACCCCTAACCTAGGGTTAGGGTTATGGTTAGGGTTAGGGTTAGGGTAGGAAAAGTTAGGAAACCTAACCAAAACTTTCAAATTGTACCACTTTCAATGATCTTGAGTGACCTCTAACCCACATTTCAAGGTCACGATAATATTTAACGTCCAATAACTCGTCTAACAGTAAGTCGTGTATGATCTGTCCAATGTTTCCGTTTCCAGTGACCTTGAGTGACCCTTAACGTAGATTTCAAGGTCACGGAGATGCCCTCGACGAATTGTGTGCGCAGCTGACGCGCGATCTAGCTGTTTGTGATAGCTAAGTTCTTGTTTGATTACGTCGTGAAAATCGGATGATTTTTCACTGAGATATGGCGATATATCGATTTTCAAAATGGCGGCCGTCCGCCATCTTGGAATTGTTTTACCACCATACGAGACCACCCACGAAGTCCCTGTCAAAATTCATGTCAATCTGATACACAGATCTGAAGATATAGCTGTTTGAATTTTTCGCATATTTGGCTTGAAATGCCTATTCAGATCCCCAAAATTGGGGTTTTTGGGGACTTTGGACCCCTAACTGTGATTATTCATCATCGAGAGCCCCAAAGGCACATCCTTGCATTAATCCGCGTCTTTTAAGCTATCAACTGTAAAAATCTGTTGAGGGGTCTGACTGTAGGCGAGTTGACAGAAAGTGTGATGGACACACACACAGACAGACAGACAGACACACACACACCTAAATTTATATTCTGTCCATGCACAGCATTGGACAGACAAATAAGGGGTTAAAATGTTATGGGGTTAAGGGGTTGATGTTAATGGGTTAAGAGGTTAAAGTTAAGGGATTAAAGTTTTAAGGTTAAGGGGTTACGGGGTTAAGGGGTTAAAGTTAAGGGGTTAAGAAATAAAGGTTAAGGGGTAAAGGTTAAGAGGTAAAAGTTATGGGGTTAAGGTTAAGGGGTTAAGGTTAACGGGTTAAGGTTAAGGGGTTAGGGTTAAGGGGTTTTAGGGTTAAGGGGTTTTGGGTTATGGGGGGTTTTGGGTGTTTGGGGTTTTGAAAATGTTGACACCGCACGGACGGGCGGATGAACGGAAGCACGGACGGATTTTAACCGGTGTCCGGTTTTACAAGTCATCTCTAATAATTTGACGCAGACGGTAAACTCGGTTGGACCCGACCACAGTAGATGGACGTGGCGTGCAGTGAAATGTTCAAATAAATAACTCAGCTGTCGCGGAGAGGTCACGCGCGCTCCGTGTCGTTGAAAATTCTGACGTCACTCAGTGCCACTCAAGATCATTCCAAATCACACAGTTGAGCAGGGCGCGTGCAAGTTCCTATTAGCATTCCATTTTAACTACGTCTCTCTCTTCAACGTCGAATAATGACGTGCGTTTCATATCTGGGTTAGGAGTCATTCAGGTTCGTTGAAAATGGCACCACTCGATAGATCATATGCGACCTCTATTGTAAATATAGCTCCATTATTGTACCACTTTCGAGTTAGCCTATTTGACGACTAAAGAATTTTGTGACATTTTGTGACCGAAATCTCGGTCAGGGGTCGCTCGAGGTCATTGGAAGTGGTACTGCTCGATCGATAGACCGTGTATTATTTACTAGTGGTGTTTCATAGTAACTACGGTCCTGTCTTGTAACATTTCCCTGTTAAAGCGAGATATTGGTCAAAAATCGCGATTTTTCATACCTCAGCTGCATTCGACGCTGCCGTTAAGGGGACCGTGTCCGAATTTCGCCATATTATTTCGTGTGGAAATACTGGAATGTTGAGGCTAATGTGAATAAAGTTTGAGCGTAATTATATTTAGCTAAGAAAAAAACACGAACGTTACAGACAGACGGGCGGACGGAAGGAAAGACAGGTGAACAACGCGCCATAGCATAGACCGCGCTGTGCATAGCGCGACAAAAACCGGACCCTTATTACATTACATATTAGACCTACGTCCAGCACATCTGGCCAAATATCAGTTATTGATAAACGATCGTCATTTAATATTCACTTTCAAATTTCGTTATTGCAAATCTTTATTCGCCAATAAAATGGTAGATGATAAAGAGCAAAGAAAAATAACAATAAAACTTATTATAGACAAAATAGGACCACTTGCAATGGAGTTTGGGCCAAAGAATCTTGGCGACGCCAACTGTTTTTAATCCCCTTTCCATTAAACTTGCACGATCACCTAGAACCCTTTGAATTTTCTTACAAAATTTTAATACAAACTGTCCGAGTCCCTAGGTGCAAAAATATTGCCGAAAAGTAGGGCCTACTATACTGTGGGTAGGACGCACGGCGTTACGAACGACAGACAGACGACAGACACACGAACGGCGCAGGCCATAAGGCGAACATAACGACGCTTGCGACATACGGTGCTACACAACTTTGCTTTTATTGATCGATTGACTCACTTTGTCTGCCAAAGACAACGAATGCACTTTTTAAAACTAAAGTTCAAACTCTTAACGGCGCACTCGTAATATAACAAGTGTATCGGAGACGATACGAAAGCCGCCGCTCGTCAAAGCCCAAACTGCATTAAAAAAGAAAAAAATATGGCGAAAAACGATTTTAAAATATGGCGGATGGAATTACTACACCCTGCAATGTGGCACGATCATGTGGCTCTGAAATCATGACAGTGAATTAACCAAGTGGCAGCACCCTGCAGTGTGATACGTGACTCTGGGATGACATGCTGTTGAATTCGCCGGGTGGTAGCACCCTGCAATGTGGCAGATGGCGTATCTCAGCCATCTTGGATTTTAGGGGTCCAATAATGGGTTCTTTGAAAAGCCAATGTTCGAGTTTCTATAGGTCGTCAATAGAGACCATAGCTCTAAATTGCTTAGTTTTTGAGAAAATCGCGTTTTTGCATTTCGGCGACAGACAGACAGACAAACAAACACACAGACGGACAAACAAATGAACAGATGGACACGCCCGTTGCATGAAGCCGCTCTCGCTGTTGCGAGCGGCGGCTTAATAATAAGAATAAGAATAACGCATTTGTATAGCGCCATAGGTTCCGACACACAGAAGCGCAAGGCGGAAGTTCAACCACACGTGGCAAAATTTCTTCAGTAAAATCTCAGAGCTGTCATGTGCGTGCGTCAGCGTGCAGATAGAGCAGATTTTTTTGCGCCGCAGCTTGTACACAAGTATAGCCTATATAGGCCATTCAGTCATATGAAATGCCTGCATCCGAACTCCAGGAGGAAGTGGCAGTAGGCCTACAGTGTGAATTTTGAGAATGGACGGCGGAAAAAGCCCAAACATTAGCGGCACTTCGAAACCATCGCGCCGATGCGCAATCGATGTAATTCCTTTCATCCAACCAAGCGTGGCGAACATTTCTGTATAGCCTATAACCAGCGTTTCCTATATAGTATGATATACCAGTACGTTAAACCAGATTTTGACGTCATCATCATCATCATCATCATCATCATCATCATCATTGGCACGTGTAGTGGCGTGTAATTTCATAGATTACCACAGATAACGTACACTTCCTTTGGAAAGACTTATACTCGTAGTCTCTGTGTTTTTGAGTTTGTAAACAGAACCATTGGAAAGATTGTACACAACTTATCATTAGTCGAGTTATTTGACGTTAAATATTATCGCGACCTTGAAATGTGGGTTCTCGAGGTCACTCAAGGTTATTGAAAGTGGTACCATTTGAAAGCTTGGGTACGGTTTCCTATTCGCCTTCCATAGTAACTATGGCCGTATCTGCAGCCATTTTGGAGATACTCAGCGTCAAAAAAATGGCCTGACCTTGAAATCTGGGTTTGGGGTCCTTCAAGGTCATTGAAAATGGCGCGGTTTGAGAGACCATATATGACTTTCTATTAGTCCGCTATTGTAACTATAGCTCTGTCTTCTACCATTTGCGAGTTATTTGACGTTGAATAATACCGTGACATTAAAATCTGGCTTAGAGGTCACTCAAAGTCATTGAAACTGGTATATTAAAAAGCTTGGGTGTGGTTTAGTATTCGCCTTCTATAGTAACTATGGCCCTATCTGTAGCCGTTTGTGAGATATTTAGCGTCAAAGAGTGGTGTGATTTTGAAAACAGGGTTAGAGTTCGTTCAAGATCATTGGAAATGGCACCATTTGATAGATCGCATACGAGTTCCTATTCGCCTTCCATAGTAACTATGGCGATATCTTGTATCGTTTGCAAGATATAGCGACTTATTGACAAAAAATCGCGAAATTATTATACCGCACCTGTATTTAGCGCCCCCACAGGAGGTGACCCCGTCGGAATTTCGTGAAGATGTTTGATGCTGGTAAAACTAGAATGATTGTGCTACCGTACTGTGAAAAAACTAATGACGATATGTTAAGCCGTTTTCATCTGACACCGGAACGTAACGGACGGACAGATTTGCTATATCAATACCGCGCGTCAGTATGCTGACGCGCGATAAAAATCATCCAATTTTGATAACATTTTGTACACAGCAGCAGATTTTGAACTGGATGAACGTCACGTGATCAAAAATGAAAATTTCCAAATTCGTGATGGCGAACGGGCGCCATTTTGAAAATCGATATATCGCCATATCTCAGTAAACAAGCAATTAGCTATCGCAAACAGATCGCGCGTCAGCTGCGCACACAAGACGTTGAGGGCATTCATAGGCCTTAATATTACTAAGGGTAACTCAAGGTCACTGGAAACGAAACCACTGGACAGATCATACGGGTACGGTTTCCTATTCGCCTTCCATAGTAACTGTGGCCGTATCTTTAGCCATTTCGGAGATATTCGGCGTCAAAGAATGGCCTGACCTTGAAATCTGGGTTTGGGGTTGTTCAAGGTCATTGAAAATGGCACGATTCAATAGACCATATGTGACTTTCTATTATTCCGCCGTTGTAACTATTGCTCTATCTTGTACCATTTGCGAGTTGTATGACGTTGAATAATATTACGTGACCTTGAAATCTACGTTAAGGGTCACTCAAGGTCACTGGAATAGGAACCATTGGACAGATCATACACGACTCACTATTAGACGAGTTATTGATCGTTGAATATTATCGTGACCTTGAAACGTGGGTCAGAGGTCACTCAAGGTCATTGAAATTAGTGCCATTCGAAAGCATGGATGCAGTTTCCTATGCGCCTTCTATAGTATCTACGGCCGTATCTGTAGCCGTATTTATGACATATTCAGTGTCAAAGAATGGCGTGACCTTTAAAACAGGTTAGGGGTCGTTCAAGGTCATTGAAAATGGCGCCGTTCGATAGACCATATGCGGCTTTCTATTGGTCGGCCATTGTAAATATATCTTGTGCCATTTTCGAGTTATGTGACGTTGAATAATATCGTGACCTTGAAATCGGGGTTAGAGGTCACTCAATCTCATTGAAGCTGGTGCCATTCGAAAGCTTGGATGCGGTTTCCTATTCGCCTTCTATAGTAACTGTGGCCGTATCTGTAGCCGTTTGTGAGATATTCAGTGTCAAAGAATGGCGTGAGCTTGAAAGCCAGGTTAGGGGTCGTTCAAGGTCATTGAAAATGGCGCCGTCCGATAGACCATATGCGACTTTCTATTAGTCCGCCATTGTAAATATAGCTTTATCTTGTACCATTTGCGAGTTATTTGACGTTGAATAATATCGTGACCTTGAAATCGGGGTTAGAGGTCACTCAAGGTCATTGAAATTGGTGCCATTCAAAAGCTTGGGTGCAGTTTACTATTTGCCTTCTGTAGTTACTATGGCCGTATCTGTAGCCGTTTGTGAGATATTTAGCATCATAGACTGGTGTTACCTTGAAAACAGGATTAGGGTTTGCTCAATGTCATTGGAAGTGGCACCATTTGATAGATCGCATATAAGAGTTCATATTCGCCTTCAATAGTAACTATGGCGATATCTTGTATCGTTTGCGAGATATAGCGACTTATTGGTAGAAAATCGGGAAATTTTTATACCCCACCTGTATTTAGCGCCCCCGCGAGGGTGACCCCGTCGGAATTTCGTGAAGATGTTTGATGCTGGTAAAACTAAAATGATTGGGCTACCGTACGGTGAAAACTATGATGATATATTAAGCCGTTTTATACAATACCGGGACGTTACGGACGGACGAACAGACGGACGGACGGACAGAATTGCTATATCAATACCGCGCGTCAGTGTGCCGATGCGCGATAAAAATTAACCGATTTTCATGGAATTTTGTATACACAGCAACAAATTTTGAACTGGGTGAACGTCACGTGATATAAAAATGAAAATTTCCAAAATTCAAGGTGGCAGACGGCCGCCATTTTGAAAATCGTTATATCGCCATATCTCAGCGTAAAATCATCCGATTTCGATGAAATTTTGTACACGGCAACAGATTTTGAACTGCAGTCATGTGATCAACAAGAGGTCAAAGTAATTTGACAAAAAGCGCCTCACGGGGGGCCCATTCCCCGGTTAGGGATCACCACAGGGGGTCGAAATTTGTACCATTGAATTCCTGGGGTAGGGGTTCCTATTAGTGTTCCATAGTAACTATAGGCCTAGG
>Ga0209149_1001815_pt1 | contig 11349 bp, 6 predicted proteins | sample WorMetTyACAVOLI2_FD_187423 | JGI IMG/M metagenome (GOLD analysis project Ga0209149, IMG submission 187423) | Marine gutless worms symbiont microbial communities from Max Planck institute for Marine Microbiology, Germany - Olavius algarvensis... ...
CAACATACGGGACATCTGACTGACTCCAATTTTATAATGCGCATGCTCTTTACTGATATCTACTAAGCCTTCGTACGACTCCACAGACGACGATGTAAAAATAACTGTACATAACAATTTGATTAATTACTACTAACTGCTACATATATAAATAATTATGTCTTCCTTTCTTGCCTCTCTGTCTGTCTGCAGTTGCGTTATGTCAACTTGTACATTAAACGAATATGAATGAATGAATGAATGAATGAGCTTGAGCGACCCATAACACAAATTTCAAGGTCACGCCATTATTTGACGCTGAATATCTGATAAACGGTACGAGATACAGGCATAGTTACGATGAAAATACTAATAGGAAAATAGGTACACACGCCCTGCACAAGGGTGTCATGTCAAATGACTGAGTGATCTTGAGTGACTTAGCGAAATATTCAATGACATATGAAGTATTGCGCAGTCTCTCTGTAACAGCTCAGTTTCGTGTTATCACTTCGGAAACACAGGTTAAAATGTCACGGATAGTTTATTCTAGATACATAGATAATACGATAATGTTGATAAAACAGTTCTTGCTAACTAGCTTATTAACAGGAATAGTCAGTTTCTGCATAAGTTTTGCTCATAATGCAAAATTTAATGACGACGTTGCCGCCTCAGAAATTCACCATATGTTTTGAAGAAAATGCGAATTGTACAGATAGCTTGAGCAAGTCACTCATATCTTCAAAATGGATGAACAGGACTGTTTGCATTATAATAGCTGAACTTTAGCACACATTTTTAAATTAGCTTAAATCTTCGTAAAATACTTTCGTTAATTTCAAATAAGTGCGACGGAGGAGTTGACTCAAACAAAAATTTTCACCGATTGAACTATCAGTGCAACAGAACTGACTTGCAGTAGTCATATCCTGGCTCCAGCTGGACCTGAAGCTCAGCTATCTGTCGACACTCAAAGGTGAACCTCATGTACATGTTCTTCTCCTCGAAGCAAGAAGCGTATTCCAAGTAGTCTACAAGTAAGTAAGTAAGTAAGTCTTAAATTTATATAGCGCATTACGCAACGCCTCTAATGCATATAAGTAAGCATATACTGTAACAGTTTTGACGGGGATGTAGTCTAGTCTAGTGCCAAAGTCCAAATTTAAAAAAAACGGATTCATTTTGTCAGCTTTACGAGTATTGTTCTGATTCACATCTTCATGCAGTTTGCAGCGCATCTTTTACATGCTCACCGCTCTCATTATCAATTGCTCTATCACTTTCGGCTAAAAACGTACCTGTACCTTTTCCTTAAACCTTTCCAGTCATAGTGTGCTGCGACCCACTGGACTGCTTTCACGGATTATTAACTGTACGTTCATTTACTTTAACTTTCTGTTTGTTTCCGTGTGGTATACTTATTATTATTATCATTATAATCATTGTCATTGTCGTCGTCCTCGTCATCATCATCATCATCATCAACAACAACAACAACAACAACAACAACACAGCAGCATCACCACCACCACCACCACCACCATGATCATCATCAAAATCATCACAAACACCATCATCATCACCACCACCATCATTATCATCAAAATCAAAATCATGACCATCACCATCACCATCACCACCACCACCACCACCATGATCATCATCAAAATCATCACCATCACCATCACCACAACCACCACGATCATCATCAAAATCATCATCACCACCACCACCACCATCATCATCAAAATCAAAATCATGACCATCACCATCACCACCACCACCACCACCAAGATCATCATCAAAATCATCACCATCACCATCACCACAACCACCACGATCATCATCAAAATCATCATCACCACCACCACCACCACCATCATCATCATCATTATATATGTGATCACGGTTACCTTCTTTGTCGACGCGGCAAAGATCGTAAAGCCGTAGCGGAGTGAGGTAGTCAGAAAGTCTCTGCGTTGAGTAGGACCGGTAGAATCGCTCCAACTTCATGGCCTTCGTCGGAAATATCGACTGCGTCGGTTTGCAGCCCACACAGTCGATCACACTCTGCAACCAGCTGCAAAACAGCGCAAACAACGTAGCCATACAGTCCACATGGAACCTAAAATCTAAGAAAAATTCTGGAGAATGTTAACTAGCTGTGATAACTTCCCAATACAGTCCAGACGACTTTCCCCTAAACTTACCGTAAATCCAGTGTACGCTCAGGTAAGAGTGATCAATAATCGATTATAATAATCGCAAACAAAGCAAAAACAGTCATTTTTTGTTATTTTCAAAGATGACTTATCAAATTAAAGTTATTGATAAACTGCGTATAATCGTTTTTTCTTGACTGTAGCTTCCAATGTATCTTGTTCCTTGGTTTCTCTGTAGTTATATGAAAAAAATGATGAAAAACCAAAATGAGCAGTGCACTCTGTTGAAACCAAAACCCAGTTCTCGCCAATATCATAGCGTACTCTTAACACCTAGAAGTCATAAGACCTTTATTTTTGCTTACACATACATAACTATCAAAAATTAATATTATGCCAAGATTGAAACAGAAACACTTAGGCCTAGTCACTTTTATTTATTCGCGCAAACGTGGAAACCAATTAAACAGACAAATGGTAGCGAAAAAAGATGGTCAACTAGGTCTATTACCACAACTGTGCGAGAAATAGTGTTTCAAAACGTTTTCAAAAAGTTTGTTTAAACAATTTTTTTGATATTATAACAGCGTATCTGTCAATCAATGTTCTCCAATGGCAGTCGAAATGCTACAAGGTAATAATTTCAACAGTTTGAAAGACAACTTTTACCTTAAAAGTAACAAAACATATACCTGCATGGGGTAGCCAGAGGGTAGTGCGTGCCTTTTATGATATCTGTGAAATACTTGTAACTATCGCTAAACAGTTGGTATTTGATCGCACTTGGAACCAGGCATTTTAGGTATCGATACTCAGAACACACGGAGTCGTCTAAATATCACAAACACAGCATAAGATCAGCAACCTGATACGAAAGGTTCAGATCGAGACATTGTCCTACATATCAATTATTATTATTGTCTGTCCAACGCTATGCATGAACAGAATATAAATTTACCCATGTGTGTGTGTGTGTGTGTGTGTGTGTCCGTCACACTTTATGTCAACTCGCCTACAGGTCAGGCCCCTCAGCAGATTTTTTACAGTTGATAGCTTAAAAGACGCGGATTTACGCAAGGATGTGACTTTTGGTGGTCTCGATAATGAATAATCACATTTAGGGGTCCAAAGTCCCCTAAAAACCCCATTTGGGGGGCCTGAATAGGTATTTCAAACCAAATTTGCGAAAATTTCAAATAGCTATATATCTTGAGATCTGTGTATCAGATTGACATCAAATTTGACAGGCAGCTGTGGCCAGCAACAGAGACTTCGTGGGTGGTCTCGTATGCTGGTAAAACAATTCCAAGATGGAGGACAGCCGCCGTTTTGAAAATCGTTATATCGCCATATCTCAGCGAACAAGAACTTAGCTATCGCAAACAGATCGCGCGTCAGCTGCGCACACAATACGTTGAGGGCATTCATAGGCCTAAATGTTGCACCATGACCATGAAATCTAGATTAAGGGTCACTCGAGGTCATTGAAAACAGAATCATTGAACAGATCATACACGACTTACTATTAGTCGAGTTATTTGACGTTAAATATTATCGTGACCTTGAAATGTGGGTTAGAGGTCACTCAAGGTCATTGAATGTGGTACCATTTGAAAGCTTGGGTAGGGTTTCCCATTCGCCTTCCATAGTAACTATGGTTGTATCTGTACCCATTTTGGAGATATTCAGCGTCAAAGAATGGCCTGACCTTGAAATCTGGGTTTGGTGCGGTTCGATAGACCATGTATGACTTTCTATTAGTCCGCCATTGTAAATATAGCTCTATCTTGTACCATTTGCGAGTTATTTGACGTTGAATAATATGGTGACCTTGAAATCTGGCATAGAGGTCACTCAAGGTCATTGAAACTGGTGCCGTTCAAAAGCTTGGGTGCGGTTTCCTATTCGCCTTCTATAGTAACTATGGCCGTATCTGTAGCCGCTTGTGAGATATTTAGCGTCAAAGAGTGGTGTGACCTTGAAAACAGGGTTAGGGTTCGTTCAAGGTCATTGGAAATGGCACCATTTGATAGACAGCGCACGAGTTCCTATTCGCCTTCCATACTAACTATGGCGATATCTTGTATCGTCTGCGAGATATAGCGACTTATTGGTAGAAAATCGCGAAATTTTTATACCCCGCCTGTATCTAGTGCCCCCACAGGGGGTGACCCCGTTGGAATTTCGTGAAGGTGGTTGAATCTCATAAAACTAGAATGATTGGGCTACCGCGTGGTGAAAAAACTATGACGACATGTTAAGCCGTTTCCATCTGATACTGGAACGTTACGGACAGACGTACGGACAGACAGACAGACGGACGGACGGACAGAATTACTATATCAATATCGCGCGATAAAAATCATCCGATTTCGATGAAATTTTGTACACAGCAGCAGATTTTAAACTGAATGAACGTCACGTGATCAAAAATGAAAAAAGTTGCATTGGACGTCTGTCCAATGCAACTTTTTTCATTTTTGATCACGTGACGTTCGAGTTCGACAGAACGTATTTCTTGTTGTTATTATTATTATTATCATTACATAAATCGAACATTATAGTGTACTGTTGACACCTAGTAGACATAAAATTTTGGTGCGATCACCAACAAGCACGTGCAGTAATGTTATTCAGTTACGTATATGTCAGCTCGTTGCAGATTCATAGTTTTACGTATTCGATTAGAACGATGATGATAATAATGATAAAAATGTTCCAGTCATGGAAAAAGGCCGCTTGTGCAATAGTTAGTACAAAATAGTGTTTATGCTGCGTGATAAAGTATGTAACAGTAAAAAGTCAGTCGATACAAGCGCAGCGGAACTGCTGTGACTGGCAGCTTGTCTGAATGTTGGATGACTGTCGACGTTACGCACTACTGGAAGAAGGGTGTTCCACGTGTGTGGAATGGAAGCCGAGAAGACCCGTTTGCCAAATTCAGTCTGTTTTTATTGACGACAGCAGCTCTGGTTAACGACGACATGAGCTGACGTTGTTGTAAGTCTGCCGCGTTGAACGGTGGAGTATAGGTTATAGCACTTACGCGTCACCCGTCTCCCGCGATCAACAAATGCCGCCGCGTCGCGCATCAGTGAATCTAGTTTATGGCAGAAAGCCGATACGTTATGCCTAAGACAACAGAACAGAATTTAATTGTACGCAGTGGTTAATCTTAAGCCGAAGTAACTAGTAATTAAAGACTGTGCTCGAGGTATTGTACGGTCCTACTGCTGAAGCCAACTACTGGCAGACACGAAACATCGCGCGGCCTCTCTGCGACAGCAGAACTTCTTGTATTGAGATGAATCAGAAACAACCAGGTCGGCGAGGTACGACGTACAGCGGCAGTAGAGAATTAGCTTATGGTGCATCACTAGTGCCATCTTGAAGATGCGATACTTAACCCTTTTAAATTCAGAGGCAATTATAGTGCCACATCGAATAATATGAAGTTGGTACACTGGCCGTTGATGGGTGTGCTGTTACATTTTGTACAGCGAGGAGGGGACTCGGCAGGGCCAGATTTACCGCTGCGTAAATTAAATTATGTTCCGTTCTCTTCTGTTCGGCGTATTCACTGATGCGTGGCGTTCTCTGCCGTAAACAGACGTGCACCGTAACTGTTATACAGTACTGCTTCGACGACCGTCAATTTTTGATCGCACTAGCTCCAGCAGTCATTGATCGATAGCCAGCTATTGGTCCAGAATCGCGATTTGTACCAGGTCCTACCTCATGCATTCGACGCCCCCGTCGGAATATTACAATGATGTTTGGTATGGAAAAAAATCAAAACGGTTTGGCAACTCGACGGTGAAAATTTTTTGGAAGACGTGTTTATTCGTTTTGACATAATTTACGAACGTGACGGACGGACAGACAGACGGACACCGACTGACGGCACAGGCCGCGTTTGCATAGCATCGCTCGGCAAAAAGCAACAGTCATCCCCGGTGGTTATAGACTACATATACTACTCAGCATTCTACTACAAAACTGGTGATGAGCGTATTTTGTTATGAAGCCCCTGCCTCGAGCAGCTTTACGCTATGGCGATGTCTATATGTCTGTCTGTTCGTATGTCTGTTCCTTTGTTCGTCTGTCGCCTGAAACGATGCAGCCGCGCCAATAAGGGTGTCCCATAGGTTTCCTTCACCGTGAAAAACTCCCCCGGTGAAATTTATGCTAGCGGCGGGTGCTTACTCGTGGCGTCTATAAACGTGCCACACTTGTTCAGCTTGCTATCATTTCGCTTTCACAGTGATAACGGGGTTAAAGTACTCGTAGTTTACGCAATAATTTCGTGAATTGAGCCATCGGCCACATTATCAACTCGTTTTGTATGATGGTGGCAACACCGCAAAGAAAGCACTGTAGAACAGCGTACCTGGCAGGTCGGTATTTATCACCAGACTTTCATTGAAACCTAAAATAAACGTAACAAAAATACTGTGAATAGTTAGCTTTCGAAGGAGGAGAAGAGAAAAAAAACAGCTTCCATACTCTCTTCTCTTCTCTTGAGAATGTTTGAATCATCAAAGTCTTCCCATACGTACAAAACAAATTTAATTTTTTTCGGGGATATTAGCGAATTTTAACGAATTTATTCAGTGAACAAATTTAACTTTGGATTAAATGAACTTCAAATAGTATTGTTAATAAATAGTAAACTTCAGTAAATTTTTAGTTTACTTATTTTTATCTTTACAGTAACTGCAGTGCTAAACTATGTTTTGCAGCTCATTTTCATGCATAAAAACTACTTGAAATGTAGATTATGAAAGGTACAACAAAAGCGGAAGAGTCTTAATAATTTTATTTTTAAATACGGCTAAAAGAGCGTAAGAACTTCAGACTCAGTAAGTTACCTCACGCAACAACAATGATAAGATTTAGAAGTCAAACGGACAAATATAAGATCAAGAGATTTCAACGAACGAAGACAATGGGTCACTTCACTTTTTGACTTTGTCATTCGCTGAGACCAAAGCTAAATGTGCAGGCCCAACCGCGATCTTAGTCCAAACCTATTTCGGTTTGATGAATGTAGAACGGCGCGCTCCAAGTGGCCGCCGACCCTCAGACCAAGCCAAACGACTTGGGCTGTGAGTCCGCCTGTAGACTGCCAGAGTCTACACCCGCCATCGCCATTTATTAATTGGTAGTCTCTGTAATGTAACCGACAGTGCAAAAAATCGGCAAGACAAGACAAGCAGAACTATAATGATGTACGATGTGATTCAAATCATATTGCACCGTTTGCAATTAACAATAGAAAATTCGTAGCGTAATAAAACAACGATATTCCAGAATAACCTACCGCACTGTGAATGAGTTCCCCAATATTCAATATCCGTCCCAAAGTAGTTTGCATAGTACCGCGATGCCGTCTCGTTACACACAGACGTCATGCCGGCGTAATTGCATAGTATACCCTCAAACGTTCGCCTGAAAATTTTCATCCAACTGAGTTAGCGTCGTTAAAAAAACCAAACCGAAAATAGTCCAACACTTGATAGAAACGTTAGGGCATTTGATTAATCACAATCTAGATAGATAGATAGGCAGGCAGGCAAATAGATAGATATATATTTCAAATGCAACCACAATGGTTGAAGCAATACAATACATTACAAAGTTAAACAACACAAGGAAAATGCAAAACAAATCTAATCAATTAATGTAACAGTCAAATACTCTAACACAAAACAAGCCTAAACATGAAGATTATGCAGCAGAACTATAACTTATTGGCAATACAATATGGTACAAAGTCCCTTCCATAACGAGAAGTTATAACGAGAAGCCAGTGGAATTTGACATGTAAATACATTATAACATTACAATATGCAGGCATTGATAGTTACACAATAACAATTATTATTTCCAGCAACGTCAATTTTATGCTCGTCAGAGGATGTAATACGCCATATTTTACACATCATGGCGAAGCGCCTCTGTAGCTCTGCCTATGGCGCTTTACAAATATGTTTATGATTATGATAACAGGTTTTACCGCGCTACGCTGTAACAGTGCGAAATATGCTACGGCCACTGTGTCCGTCCGGCCGTCCATCCGTCTGTCACACTCGTGATCTGCTTCAAAATTGCAACATGTCAAACTTTCTTTCGTCACCTTGTAGCTTTGTCATTTTAGGTCGCCTTTGCAGGGAGCGTTAAATAGAGGCAAGGAACGAAAGATGCCAGTGTTAAAGAAAATCAAAAACTGCTCCTGTGTCCACACCCGGATCAGAATCAACACCAAAATTAATCATTTCTAAAGGGTCACCCCTTGCCCATTATGCCTACCATGTTTGGTCGACGTTCGTTACCGCGTTCGTGAGCAAACCTGCTCACGGACAGAACGAGTGACAGACGGAATGACAGAACGAATGATCACAATAACTCCGCCAGCCTTGGCGAAGCTATAATACACAATAGAGACATAGTGACTTATATTAACAGGGAGTCACTCGTATATAATTTATCGAGTAGCACAATTAATGATGACCTTGAGTGACCCTGAAGGTCATTGCAACTGTTGCAAACCTTTCTACATGTAAATGCAATATCTCGTACAGTCGAGCATATGTTAGCTAGGAAGCTGAACTTTTGTCGATTTGTGAAGCTCGTTTCGTTTTACTGTTTAACGTAATTTATCACATATTCACATAATTTATCACTCGAAGCTTTCAAAATACATAGTGTATTTTGCGTACAAATGTTTCTGTACTTACGAGCAGGAACTGTAGAGATAGCTGTACGGAGAACGACCTTTCAGTGACACAACGCTATGGCAGACACCTCCCGATCGGTAGCACGATTTATAGTATCTGTATTCTACAAATATACATATTCAATAATAATTATCTTTGCTACATATATTCACTTCCGAGCAAACACATCTGTTTAGTATGTTTATTGCAATATTCCAAAAAATTATACCAGCATAATTTAGACAGCTGAGTTGAGGCACGCCTATTTTGACAAACAAAATGTCCCGTGTTTTATATTAATACAAAATTTTTCGGTGATAAAACGTTGACCTTGGACCTTCTTCACGTGAAGCAACTCGCTAGGTGCTCGACGCCTCAGCAGTGTAACTGCTGCTATTATACCAGTGATCAAGTTTATTCGCTACAAAGAGAAAAACATAACAAATGGAGAGTATGCCCTCGAATGCAATCTGCAATCTTGTATTGTACAATAACGCACTTTCGTCTTTAGACTAAGGTTTTGGTTTAGAGGTGAATGGAAAACAGAAAAAAAGTGTCGTGTCTTTCGTTTTGTTCTTTGGTTTGGTGTTACAAAAACGTTCTTCTGATAATTTTCAAACTTTTTACAGCAGATTTCGCAAAAAAAATGTGACACGCTTCACGGCTTCAGCCAGGACTCGGGGAATGCAAGACGAAAGCCCGATGACCGTATCCAAAACCCGATTGCAAAAACCCCGACAGACAATAAGACTGACTGCAAAAAAAATCCCAAAAGTCAAAAACCCGATAAACAAAAACCCCACTGCGATAATGTTGACAAAATAAAACAATAGCACCCATAACGTCCAGATAGATGAGATGCCGTGGATGTTATTTTCAACCAAAACTCACAAAAGTCGTCGTGAACTGTGTTATGTTCTGGCTCGGCTAAAGGCACGGATAGCGGCTGAGAAACCTACTAGATCATCTGAACAAGTATCGGACGACACTGCGTCGGCCAACACGAAATAAGACTGCCCCATGTGCAAAAACATAAACTCTAATGTTAATCACTGCGATCACTTTATTCGCAACTGATGCGCCGATACGTTATCGTAACCGTCCATGCGCTCAGACACTTCCCGGGTCCCGTGTGTCGCAGTGTGATTACCAGCATAACAAACTGTATATATGGCAGGTTGGTTAACTGACAACTCCAACGTATATAGAACTTTCGCAGGATTCGTACGCAATTAATAAGTTAATGCTTTGTTTTAGGTCTACATCTGTTCTCTGCAGACGCTTAAGTTCATGATACCATCGGCGACTACTTGTTGGGGTAGTAGTAGTAGTAGCGGTAGTATAGTGGTAGTGGTAGTGGTAGTGGTAGTGGTAGTGTTAGTGGTATCAGTAGTATAATGGTAGTGGTAGTGATAGTGGTAGTAGTAGTAGTAGTAGTAGTAGTAGCAGTAGTAGTAGTAGTAGTAATCGTAATTAATAACAGTGCCGTAACTTATAACTTCGATTTAAAATTAAACAACTACTACGTGGAATTGATTTTGAGATATTAGGGGCACAACAGCACAAGCCAGTTGGAGATTTACCGTCAGTATGCGTGCAAAAGTAACGGTAGGAGTCAATGGAACGGTTGTAGTGTCTGTCATTCCAGCTGTACGTCGATAAGTAGCGGTGCATGTCGTCAAACGTTACGACTTTTCCACTGAGGCAACTCGTGAACTCACCCCAGTCGCTGCGTGAACATACAACCGTACATTGATACGATGTAGGTCTAGTCGACTCGATATCATACAATACAGAACGTATTTATAACAAAATATTTAATAAGTAAGTAAGTAAGTAAATAGATTTAGAAAACGCTATAGTCGTGAACGAATCAGAGGCGCTGAGATGGGTAACTAGGCAGTGGCCAAGGCTGAATGGAAAATGTGAGATTGTAGATGTCGGCGAAATATTGTGAGAGTTTTGCAAGAACGGACGTTAGATGGAAGACTTGCAGATAGCAGGAGCTGCCGAGCGAAAACCTCGAACACCAAATGAGATTTTACAACAAGTAACAGAGAGAAGGTTGGCAGAGGCAGACCGTAGAGTTCTACATAGAGTTACGGAGTTCTTCATTTTGCTAAGGCACTTAAAGTATGTCGCCGTAATTCCATAATAAGTAGAGGCCCTAAATATTGGAAACTACTTCCTAACCATATAAAAACCGCCCCATCTTTAAATGTATTCAAAAATCGTCTTAATCTACATCTACATGCCACTTCTTTAACCTAATGTTACCACACTGTATTCACGCCTGATTGTAGCATTGTATTATGATGTGTTAACGTGTTAATGTGTTTTTTATAACTAGTAATTCCTGTAGTACCTTAAGCATCTTTTATAGTACAGCTTATTATGGACGCCCGCTCAGCGTAAGCGGGCGTCCATGTTATATTTTGCCAATGTTTTTTTTATTTATTTTTTTTATGGCCGCCTTATTCTCCGGC
>Ga0209149_1001816_pt1 | contig 11348 bp, 9 predicted proteins | sample WorMetTyACAVOLI2_FD_187423 | JGI IMG/M metagenome (GOLD analysis project Ga0209149, IMG submission 187423) | Marine gutless worms symbiont microbial communities from Max Planck institute for Marine Microbiology, Germany - Olavius algarvensis... ...
AGTAGGGTGTGAACAACGTGCCTAAGGTTGTTACGCAGCAGCGTCGCGGCCGGGGCTCGAACCCGCGACTACTAGATCGCAAGTCCGACGCCCTACCACTAAGCCACCGCGCCATTTGGTATAACAAATAGCAATGGATAACAAAAGTGGTCGAATATATTGGTTGGCGGTTTGGCTTAGTAACGCGTTGGTCTCGATCAACGTAGTTGCGCTACGTCAGACCCGGTTAGTACCGAGATGGGTGACCGTCTGTGGGCGAGTAAACCATCTCGTATGTAACCAGCCAACTAGGTCGACTCAGCCTTCTACCCTCCGTGGAACGGTAAATGAATATTAGCTTTCGGCTGAGTGATAATAATAAATGGCGATGGTGGGTGTGGCAGCCTCCAGGCGGACTCGCAGCCAAAGTCGTTTGGCTTGGTCTAAGGGTCGACGGCCGCTTGGTGCCATTCTACATTCATCAAATGAACCGGGTGAACTCTCGCGATGGTTCTGGTATGATAATAGCACCATAAACATTGGAATTTGTATTATTATTATTATTATTATTATTAAGCGTTACAAATTCAGAAGCACCATATTTTAGATGAAAATTGTTAGCCAATGGGAGGAATTATTCAGGTTCGATATGATCATCAACGCTACACTTGAACAGATGCTGAACTATAGCATTTATTTTCATGCAAGCATCGACGACATTGCGACTTACGTGCGTCGCAGATGTACGTAAACAGTAGGATGACGTGCCAGACAAAGCGATGCGCGTCTTCCCTGAACATTATCTTGTCTACCTGCAAATACAATTCGAACGTAACGAGATACTGAATAGTGACGTCATCGATTGAAGCAGGTGCGTTAACAGTTAATTGCAGCCCTTTCGCAAGCGTATCCAATCCTTCGTCCATCAACATTATTTATTAACATCCTCGAAAAGGTGAAAATAAATATAATAAAAATGCACAAAAATAAATGCAAATGTATTACATAGTATAAAACATTAAACAGAGATTAAGAAAATAACTATATAACAGTGAATGCTGTAATTATTCCCGATAACACATGCATGTAATACCACATTAGTGATTCACTGATTTGCAGCATTACCCGGTTTAGGTACCGGCTACTCGGTTGCAATTACCCGGGAACCCGGACTCGGTTTCAAATTCCATATGACCTAAGTAAGTAACGAAAACCACAGCTTGGGGGATCGGGGCATCACAACTTATATATATAAAATATGATATTGGTGGTTTCACTGACTAAGGGCGGCTAATATAATCCTCTCTTCGGGTTCTTGCCGTTGTTATTAACAAGCAGCAACAAAACAAATGAACAAAAATTACTTAAGTCATTGTGTCACGTGTGGCATATCTAGCCGCTATACGTCCAGGTAATAATAGCAACATTTATTTAAAAAAAGATGAACGACCATTATATTCAGTAATTATACTGCTCGCACTTTTATCTAATTACTTTGTTTATACTTTATAGATAAGCTTGCACGCAACGCAATGCGTATAGCGACTGCACGAATGGATGTGCTCAGCAGAGCTCAGAACATAACTTACACACTGGACGTATTTTTCTGGTCTTATGACTTTAAACTGATAAAGAAAATTAAATAAATTAAATTACAGTTGTTCGGACATTCGTTTTGACGAATTCGTGTTACCTTGAAGCTTACGGCAGGCTACTGTCGTTTTTAAATAACAAGACATACGTTCCGTCGAACTCGGAGTCTGTCCAATGCAACTTTTTCATTTTTGATCACCTGACGTTCATCCAGTTTAAAATCTCCTGCTGTGTACAAAATTTCATGAAAATCGGATGATTTGTCACTGAAATATAGCGATATATCGATTTTCAAAATGGCAGCCGTTCGCCATCTTGGAATTGTTTTACCACCATACGACGTTATGGCAATGTGCTGCAAAAATAATATTAGCCTTTTGATTTTTGCTGTTATAGTTCTGCAAGTTCACGACTGTCGTCCTTACACGCCTGTAAACTGTTAAGTTTTTTTCCATTAATAATATTCTTAATTGATAACTAACTCTAATGTAAAGAAGTTGTTATTTATTATTCCTTCATGTAAGAAGAATGAAGCCTTTTGCTTTTGTTTTTGGCCCCTTTAAAAAAGGATATAGCCCTTTGCTTTTGCCGTGGGGATCTTGGAATGCTGGTCTAATTCTTGACTGGTTATAACTACCTTAATTTGGTATTTTTCAACTCTAAGGAGTTTTCATTATTCCCTTTATGTAAGGTGCATATTGTCCTGGGACGTGCATTGGGCCCGCTTGGAGGCCTCAGCACTGGGCAGCTTAATTGCTGCCTGCCCCGCATGGAAGAAAAGAGAGAAGAGAAGAGCATAGCATTGGACAGACAATAATAAAGTGCAACTGGCTAAACTTGGTTCACTGGCAAAATGGTCGTTATTATGTAGGCCTATGTTTGGGCGCGAGGGGCGTTACGATCGTGTGTACTTATTGTTTTTGGTGAGGGCCGGGCAAACTAGACACGAGTCTTCAATCTTAGCCAAAAGGCCGACAATCGATGTAATTTTAGCATCCAGAGATCCAGTTTTTGCCGCGCGATGCGATGCATAAGCGCGGCCCATGTCGTCATGCGGTGTCTGTCCGTCCGTCTCTCTGTCACGTTCATGGATCATGTCAAAACGGATAAAGATATCTTCGAAATTTTTTCACTACCGGGTAGCCACGCCATTTCAGTTTTTCCGTGCCAAACGGCATAACAATATTCCCACGCGAACCCACCTAACGGGGGAATCGAATGCAGATGGGGGTAGGCAGAAATCGCGATTCTGAGCCTATACGTCTGCTGTTGACGCTGCAACAGGCAAGGTGTTGTAAACATGGTCGCCGGTGGACGACTGCCACCGTCTCGCAAGTTGTTACAATTATATCGCTAGTCGTATTGCGGGTATTCGACCACCAAGCGCCACGCGCGATAAAGTCACTGTTTCCGTGGTTCTTCAGCGCGAAAGCGACCAACCCGCACTCGCTCTATACACAATCACGATAGATCGTGTGTATATAACAGCAAGGATTGACGTTACGCCGAAGACAACAGAACAGAATCGAATTGCATGCACTAGTAAATCCGAAGCTGAAGTAACTAATAATAAACAAGAACTTAGCCATCGCAAACAGATCGCGCGTCAGCTGCGCACACAATACGTCGAAAGCATTTATAAGCCTAATTACACCGTGACTGTAAAATCTAGGTTAATGGTCACTCAAGGTCACTGGAAAAGGAACCATTGGGTAGATCATACACGACTTACTATTAGTCGAGTTACTTGACGTTGAATATTATCGTGACCTTGAAATGTAGGTCATAGGTTACTCAAGGTCATTGAAAATGGTACCATTTGAAAGCTTGGGTACGGTTTCCTATTTACCTACCATAGTAACTACGGCCGTATCTGTAGCCATTTTGGAGATATTCAGCGTCAAAGCATGGCCTAACCTTGAAATGTGGGTTTGGGGTTCTTCAAGGTCATTGAAAATGGCGCGGTTCGATAGACCATGACTTTCTATTAATCCGCCATTGTAACTATAGCTCTATCTTGTACCATTTTCGAGTTATTTAACGTTGAATAATATCGTGACCTTGAAACCTGGCTTAGAGGTGACTCGAGGTAATTGAAACTGGTGCCATTCAAAAGCTTGGATGCGGTTTCCTATTCGCCTTCTATAGTAACTATGGCCGTATCTGTAGACATTTGTGAGATATTTAGCGTCAGAGTGATGTGACCTTGAAAACAGGGTTAGGTTCGTTCAAGGTCATTGGAAATAGCACCATTTGATAGATAGCATACGAGTTCCTATTCGCCTTCCATAATAACTATGGCGCTATCTTTTATCGTTTGCGAGATATAGCCACTTATTGGTAGAAAATCGCAAAATTTTTATACCCCACCTGTATTTATCACCCCCACAGGGGGTGACCCCGTCGGAATTTCGTGAAGATGTTTGATGCTGATAAAACTAGAATGATTGCGCTACCGTACGGTGAAAAGCTATGACGATATGCTAAGCCGTTTTCATCTGATACCGGAACGTTACGGACAGACAGACAGACGGACAGACGAACAGACAGAATTGCTATATCAATATCTGACGCGCGATAAAAACTGCGCTGGGGTTATTGTACTATTGACGCAACGAAGCTAACTACTGACAGACACGAAGCATCGCGCGGCCTCTTTGCGACAGCAGAGCTACTTGCATTTTCAACCTTTAAACAGGTGTTTTTGACTTACAATGACAGATATAATATAAATTTGTCATTTATTCTTTGTTTCAAATGAAGTGAGTTAATACATATTGTCATGTGACACGATTAAATTAATTAATTGTTAATTATTAATTAACGTTATTAATTAGTTATTAGCTTTAATTAGTTATTAATTAATGTTATTAATTAATTATGAACATTGTGAACATTTTTATTATAAATAGTACTTAAGTAATTAGTATGAACTGTGAACTATATCTTATAACGGCGCAACTATGACTCCGAACAGTTCTCCTCTAGTATCACTGAACTGCTGCTGTTGCTGCTGAAGCGGCAACTGTTAGTGTAGCGCGTCATAATCAGCGAATGCTGAGTTGCTTAGTTGCTGCCGCGTCGTCGCAAGTGTCGTGTGTTCGGTAATACAAAGTGCTATGCTCGCCTTTTGTGTTAATTATGGACGCCCGCTCAGCGTAGCTTGAGCGAAGTACATGTTATGTTTTGCGAATGTTACTTTATTTATTTATTTTTTATGGCCGCCTTATGCTCCGGCCCATGTTGACGGAGGTTCGCGAAACTTTTACACGTGGTGGACCATGAGTGTGAACGAAGAAGTTACTACTTGGATGTTTTCCTGGTCCTTCTTAAACTACACGGTGGGCCAAAAAGTAACGAAATTTGGCATACTTTCAGATCCCATTCTCATTCGCTATATGGCAGCACGACCACGCGCAAACGCCACTACCTTGCGAGACCTCCATGACACGTCCCTGGGCAGTGGCCACATATCGTATCATGTATGTGTCTACATGGACGTCCATGCGTCTGGCTCCCGTTCGCTGCCGTGTGCTGCTACACTCTCTTCTACCTACTGACTATTCACAGGCTCACAACGCTTTAGGATTTGGTGATAGAAAATTTTCAACGTTAAATTGCATCATCTATAACTGTCCCCCAGTCTAAAAATCAAAAGGTGATACTTTTACTTAGCACTTAGCACTCACAATGTTACATTTCTGTAAAATGTCGTCAACGAACAGTTTAAAGTGATTATTTTTTTTAAATTTATATCAATAGGCCCATAATAGGCCTACTGCATATCGCGCTGCAGTACCAGTATTAAATTTGTTAAATTTGCATAACAAATCCGAGTGACCTATTAACGGCAACGCGCATCCAGCCCAGGTAAAGGCGAACCCACGGATACTTCCTGCCCATGTCGCCGATGTCGGCACATAATCACCCGATCCTATCCAGCATTCGCCTGTAGCGCGAACGTGTCCGGCCTACGTATAGGGACTTCAGCCATACGATGTCGTCCTTGACTTGATCACAGGACCATCCCCTGATGACATTCAAGCTACCATTTAAGCGCCATTAATTTTTTTGCCACGTGATGCTATGCAAGCGCGGCTCATGCCGTCATGCGGTATCCGTAGGTCCGTCTGTCCGTCCGTCTGTCATGTTCGTGAATTCTGTCAAAACGAATAAACATGTCATCAAATTTTTTTCACCGCCGGGTAGCCGAACCATTCTAGTTTTTTTTCACAACAAACGTTAGGGCAATATTCCGACGGGGATCCCTAACGAGGGCGTCGAATGCAGGTGAGGTAGGCACAAATCGCGATTGTCGACGAATAGCTGGCTGCACTGTTACTGCAGTGCGTGATCAACGATTGACGGTCGTCGGTGCAGTAGTGTATAACAGTTACGGTGTTAGCTTACGTCTGTTTACGGCAGAGACCGCCACGCATCAGTGAATACGCCGAAGAGAAGAGGATAGAACAGAATTTAATTGTACGCAGCGGTAAATCTGAAGCCGAAGTAACCAATTAAACAGGATGGACCCAAAAAACGGACTGTTTTTCAGATTAGATAACTTTGCAACGACTAATGATAGAAAGGCGTAGGCCTATAACATGTCAAAAGTTTCAGAATTTTGTCTAGAATCAAACGTATGATTTGCATGTCAGTGCAAAGTTATCTGATCTCAAAAACAGTCCTGTTTTTGGCCAACCCTGTACAAGATTGCGCTCGACGTATTGTACAATTGAAGCTAACTACTGACAGACACGAAGCATCACGAGGCCTCTCTGCCACCAAAAGTAACAAATTGTAAATGACACCGTCGAACTCTCTTGCCAGTCCGAGATATTAATCTCAAATCATCCTGACACAAATGATCCGACGAGGCCATGTCGGTTAATGTTGCCAGGGATAGGTCGTACCTTGACGCTACTATTAGCGCCACCGGCACAGACTGTTAGTATCCCTCAACTCGTATAAACAAGAAGCTCAGCTATCGCTGACAAACCACTTTTTGTCAAAATATGTAGACAAGAAGTTTACGTACATATGCTACAGATGGTTAATTGGACATGAATGAATCTATTATGGCAGCAAAAATTGTGTAATTTACAACAGTTAAAAAATCGTACGTACCGCAGCCCACATTTTTGTTTCTCCTGGAGACGCCCCTGCGACTGTCACGCAATATGTTGCATGGATGGAAAAACAAATCAATGCTTGCCAAACCCCTCGCAGCATGTAACTATCTGTCTTCAATAGTTTCCGAGTTATACGATGCTTAAGTCAATGCGTAAGTCCAAAAATCGCTATTTTTACCACATTTTGGTTTCCCCTGGGGACGCCCCTGGGGCAATCATGGTAAGTGTTGTATGGATGGAAAGAGAATTTGATGCTTATAAATTGTTTCAAGCACATACCTATCTGTCTTCAACAGTTCGCCAGTTATTCGAACTGCAAGTGCAAAAAATCGCCGTTTTCACGTACAGCAGCCCACATTTTTGTTTCCCCTGGGGACGCCCCTGGGGTAACCACACTAAATATTGTATGGATGGAAAGAGAATTCGATGCTTACAAATTGTCTCGCAGCGTGTACCCATCTATCTTCAACAGTTTCCAGTTATTCGAACCGCAAGTGCAAAAGTCGCCGTTTTTACGTACCGCAGCCCCCATTTTTGTTTCCCCTGGGGACGCCCCTGAGGCAATCACGCTAAATGTTGTATGGATGGAAAGAGAATTCGATGCGTACAAATTGTCTCGCTGCATGTGCCCATCTAACTATAACTGTTTATGAGATAGAGCGAGATATTTGTGAAAAAAATCGTCATTTTATCATACCCCCTTGCATTCGACGCCCCCGTTAGGGGAGTTCCCGTCGGAATAGCGGCACCCCCTTTGGTACGAAAAAAAACTAGAATGGTCTCGCTACCCGATGGTGAAATAATGTCGATGATATGTTTATTCGTTTTGACGTGATCCACGAACGTGACGGACAGACGGACGGACGGACAGACGGACAGACACTGCATGACAGCAAAGACCGCGCTTGCATAGCATCGCGCGGTAAAAATTGGCAGCCTGGCCAATGGGGCTGTCCCCAGCCGCATCCTAGCTCCGCCCTTAGTCATCAACAAAATACAAAAAAAGAATTGTAAGAACACGCATTATTTCGCTGCATATCTTCGGAGAAACAAACTACAGAGATACAAGAATTATTAAAAGGAGGAAAATAATCGTCTCAAACAGATTTGGAAACGTAACGAAAGCAGAAAATGATTTTTTGGTCATTTAACTGTGACTAAATTTTGTGATAGTGCAGCTTTTGAGGAAAACAGATGGCAAGTCAAATTACAGGACGACATCTCCGTCATTGAATAATTTCTGCTCGTCTTCTGCTAGCTGCTGCTGCTCGGTTCGTTGGCGTCATGTGACTGATTATCAGCGAGATTTTCACTTCATTGAACTGTCGTCATCGCAGCCACCCATCAATGTCCTTTCTATCGGAAGCGGCAATGTCGTTTTCTCTTCAGCAAGTTAATGTCTGATAGATGAATTAATACCATCGTATGTCTGCGATCATCCATTATTATGCGGTCCTTTCCTAGGAGGCCGCGTTATGCGTTACAAATACGATGAATGCGTTACGCGTTAGGGAAACGGCTATAATAATAATAATAATAATAAGACCAGTACATCTTCCAGCCCATTGCTGTGGAGTCACTTGGTCCAATGAACTGGGAGGCCCGCAAGTTCCTGGCCGACCTCGGTCGGAAGATTTCGCGCGTGTCTGGAGACGACAGGGAAACTACGTTTTTGTTTCAACGCATTTCTGTTTTGTTATTTCGTTTCAATTCTGTTTTGTTGCACAATAGTTTTGAGTTGAACGACCGCTCGGGACATTAGCATCTCCATTCTTTTTAACTTTTTCAGTTTTTTCCTACCCTCGTTTTTCGAGGGTTAAAAAAAAATAATAATAATAATAATAATAAGATTCGTATAGCGCCGTAAGGCCGTAGCTTCAGATGCAATGATGCCTCTAGGCCAAATACCCCCTCACGACTGGAAAGCCCCCGGCCAGAATGCCCCTGTTGAAATCGATAGGGCAAGATGCCCCGGCCCGAATGAACATCTTTATTCACCACAGAGTGATAGCTTAATCGCCTAAATATCGTACGTGGCCTTAGTCTGATTACAGCAGGGGTGTCAACAGGAGTAGCCTTCAAAAGTAAATAACTGCAGTGAGAACACGGTTACAACTAAGTTAATCATACGATACGATACGATACGATACGATAGTGTGTATTTAACGTGCAGTAAAAAGCTGACGGGTAGCCAGCTTAGTCCACCACACGGAATCTTTTCAAGAACTGCGCTCCAGATGAAAGACGCTTGGCTAAAGCGTTGAGTGGAATTTAACAGTTTATGGAAGGGATAGCCTATGAAGAGGTAGTTCTTGAGCTGGTTAGGTATAAATGTTTGCCAGTTTTTACCGCGCGACGTGTATGCATAACGCGGACTATACCGTGGCAAGATGCCTGTCCGTCCGTCTGTCTGTCTGTCACACGCCGGTATTGTGTCTAAACGGTTAAACATATCCTTAAATTTTTTTACCATCGATAGCCCCACCATTCCAGTTTTCCCACACCAAACAGGATGGCAATATTCCGACGGAAACTCTCCCTAACGGGGGGTCGAGTGTAAAGGGGTATGAAAAATCACGATTCTCGACCAATATCTCGCTTTATCTCGCAAATGATGCAAGACAGAGCCATAGTTACTGTGGAAGGCAAATATGAAACTGCACCCATGCTTTCGAATGGTACCGGTTTGAATGATCTTGAGTGACATCTAACCCAGATTTCAAGGTCACGATATTATTCAACGTCAAATAACTCAAAAACAGTACAAAATAGTGCCATTTACAATGGCAGACTAATAGAAAGTCGTATGTGATCTATTAAACTGTGCTGTTTTCAATGACCTTGAACAACCCCAACCCAGTTTTCAAGGTCACGCTATACTTTGACGCTGAATGTCTCATAAACGGTTAAATATATGGCCATAGTTACTATGGAAGCGAATAGGAAACCGCACTTAAGCTTTCGAATGGTACCAGTTTGAATGACCTTCAGTGATCTTTTCAAGGTCACGATTATTCAACGTCAAATAACTTGAAAATGGTACAACATACAGCTATACTTACAATGGCCGACCAATAGAAAGTCGTATGATCTATCGAACGGCACCATGTTTAATGACCTTGAACGACCAATACCACCAGTTTCAAGGTAACGCCATTCTTTGACGCTAAATATCTCACAAACGGTACGACATACAGATATAGTTTCAATGAAATACTAATAGGGACTTACACACGCCCTACTCAACAATGTCATTTCGAATGACCTTGAGTGGCTTAGCAAAATATGCAATGATACGAAGCGTCCCGCGGTTTCTCTGCGACAGCTGAGCTTCTTGTCTTATACAGTCTAGAGTGTTGTCCGTTAAATCAGAATGATGTGAAATTGTTAGACTTTGTTGTTGTCATCTGAAATTATTTAAATCTGGTAATAATAACGTAATCAACGAGTGTCGGTAATTATTATATTTGCAGCTACCGAGTGAATTGTAGTGTTCTTTTTGTCCGTTTGTGTTTATGCTTCTATACCATTATGTGGTGAATAAAATCTTATTATAGGATGCATGCGGCGATGCCGCTGTCGTTGAGCGAAGTGTGTGTATCGCCACGTGATGTCTGAGTACGACATTAGTCAGACCGTGCCGTTCAGGGTGAGCGGGGTGAAAGAGAACCGCGACGTGTGTGGTCGAGTAGAATGGAACACCACTGAATTAGTGGCGACAGTAACACATTAGATGTCGATGCTGATCTAACGCGGTGCGGCACACTGCTGTCGTCGTCACTCAATGCCACTCAACACTTCGCCGTCGACTTTGTACGACCACTGACAGCTGATCGTTGGACCACACTATAGCCTAGAACTATTATTATTATTATTATTATTATTATAATAAATGTCAAGATTATAGTGACAATATCGCAAAAAAATGTTGTAGGGGCACTGTACAAAACGTTATGTCAAAATTTGCAGTTAACGCTGTGCAACAAATAGATAGCCCAATCATGTCCGGTCTTCAAAGGATGCCTTGAATAGCAATGTTTTCAGTTGGCGACGAAACGCTAAGTACGTCGACGATGTTCTGACCGACGAAGGCAATGCATTCTAGGCCCGTGCAGCTGCCACTGGAAAGGCACGGTCACCTAGAGTGGCTCGTCGCGTTGACGGCACAAGTCGTGTCGATGTCGATCCAGACCTGAGACGGCGGTGTGATTCAACGTCAGACGTCAGACGTAGAGTCTCAGCAAGGTACGGTGGCGCATTGCCGTGTATGTTGTGTCAGGAAAAATGACAGCGGCTGAGCGGTACAGCCTGGTCTCTTATTGGACATTCGTCTTACTTTCTTAAATTGGTCAGTCCGCTTGGTTTAATATTTAGCACATCGAACTGTTTTAAAAACTCCAAGGTGATAAAGTCATACACACTGCTCTTGTGTGAATCCAGCAGTTGTTCAATTAAACCAGTTATCAGTGGAGTTCCACAAGGTACAGTCCTGGGGCCTCTACTGTTCCTGGCTTACATTAACGATTTGCCACTAGCCGCTTCCTCATCTGTCCGGTTATTTGCTGATGACTGCCTTTTGTACAGACGTATCAATACCACTCAAGATACTAACATTCTTCAATCCGACCTCAATAACTTGCAGAA
>Ga0209149_1001817_pt1 | contig 11348 bp, 4 predicted proteins | sample WorMetTyACAVOLI2_FD_187423 | JGI IMG/M metagenome (GOLD analysis project Ga0209149, IMG submission 187423) | Marine gutless worms symbiont microbial communities from Max Planck institute for Marine Microbiology, Germany - Olavius algarvensis... ...
CTGATGCCTGGCTGTCGGGTTGGCTTGCGGAGATCAGCGCCGACTTACGGGAAACGGTAGCGCATTAGAGGTGGTGCTCCACGACTATGCGCTATACAAATCCACGTTTACTTTACTTTACTTTACTTTACTACAAAGAAGAGCTGTGCCTCTAATGGAAGGATCTGGACACAGAGGACAGCGTCCTACGTCCAGCATACACCGATGATGATGATGATGATGATGATGATGTAACGTTGGTGCACCCTACGCAGAGGGTTGAACTTTTTGGCAAAATTCTTGCACCGTCTAACAACTTAGGGACTAGGACAGTTTGTATTAAAATTTTTGAAAAATCGAAGGAGTTCTAGACGATCGTGCAAGTTAAATCTTTAAAGGTTGCGTTGGATATTTTCAGAAGTCCACCTGCTGATCCAGTGAACCAGGAAGAGAAACTGACCATTGAAACGGTTGTGTGGATGTGAGACGTTGAGCCAAGTAATCCGCAGACAATCTCCGTCATGGTTGAGAGTGGTCATTAAAAAATATCACTTGGGCCTTCGTTATTAAGCCCCCGCCGCAAAGCGGGAACTTTACGTGATGGCGATGTCTTTCTGTTCGTTTGTTCGTTCGTTTGTTCGTTTGTCTCTCGTACTGATGGCGGCGGAGCCGTGGAGGCTTATCATGTCAGCCATTTGGACCGTATTGGCTATTTTGTCAAAGCAATTGTTTTGATAGTGGTGTATAAAGGAAAGTTTATAATTGGACACGTAGCAGGAAACTGAATCGATCACACGTGCATTTTTTGGAGCATAGAGATACGTCTGAGGTTCTAAGTTTTATACACTCTGTTACCTACTAGCTGCCATTGTACCGTATTGTATCCGTGTTTCAGGGAATGGGATATCTGGAGCAGAGAGGAATCATTCACAGAGACCTGGCTGCTCGAAATGTGCTGGGTAAACATAACTGTTTTAGTGTAATTTGTAGTTTTAGTGGTTTGTTGGATTTATCTTGTCGTACAGAGAACTTCTGTTATTTTTCTTTAACTTAAACAGTTTACAGTTTAGCACATGTTTGACATATTTGACAAATGTCTGACGTATTTGTGACAATAGTAGCTTTGTATGAATCTGTATTAAGTAAGATTAGATTAGTAATTCATGTTAATATATCTATTAAGTACACACGTGTAAGTGCGTGAGCGTAACTCTTGGTAGAGTCAGTCCCTATCCTTTTTGTTTATCAGTGACAGGATACAGCATAAATGTCGGTTTCCCTTCACCATCAAGTCAAGTTTAAAAGATTTGGGGCCTCGCCAATATTTGGGGGTTGTGCTCCTCGGTCCCACCGTAGAACTTCCCGTAGTTTTTGGGCGCCCCCATTTGTATAACCAAACTTTAACTCTGATTATACAAACGCCACAAAGGCTTGATCTAACTTTCAGTTGCAACATTTTAGCTTAGGAAATATCATTGTTTTGTTCAGTAAGGTGATCGGAACTGGAAGCACACGGTAGGTTTTTGCATTTATACTTTATATTTTTATGCCTCCACAGGCTACAGTAGAGGTGTAATGTTTCTGACGTGTCCTATTGTCCGTCCCGTTGTCCTGATGTATGTCCCGTGCCAACGTCGACTGGCCCACAGCGCGGGCGAGTGTATTCCCGCGCAAATATGAACTCGCCAGCAGAGTGGGCGAATCCATGTGGGCGGACGAGTCCATTACACGCGCACCTGCAGAGGCATCAAATGGCTGAGAGCGGTCTGTAGTTCTCTTGTTGGTTTCATGTTTTTTACAACATTAGCCTTTCCCTTTAGACCATCTTTTTCTTGTGTTTAATAATAATCATCATCATAATCATAAGACATGCAAGTGATAAGAACTGTATGTTGTTGTTGTCGTGCAGTCCAGACGCCGTATCAAATTCGCATAACTGACTTCGGTTTGGCGACACTGTTGAACTATTCGGAAGAGAATTTTACGTCGACTGGAGGGAAGGTGCACTATTTTAACCATATTTCAACCATTTTCTTAAGCTATCATAAATCACTGAGATAGGACCAAAACTGGCAAATGTTTTATGCATCCCGCCAGGCTAGACTGGCGGGAGGCATACTATTTTGTTTTTTACCTGTCTGTCTGTCCGTCCGTCCGTCCGTCCGTCCGTCCATTACCAAACTTGTGAACACGATCTTTTGAAAACCAATGAATCAATTTTGATGAAAATTGGCATAAGTGGTCCACAGGCAAGGGCATGAAACGACCACCTTCTTTGGCGGTCAGGGGGTCAAAGGTCAAGGTCACATGAGGCCGAATTTAGATTTGGAAGCCTGGCGGAGGCATCATTCTCGACTCCCTAGGGTTGAGTAGCTTTTCTAGTTTCTAGTTTCTGTTTCTGATGGCGGTATAGCACTGGAAAAGAGGATCGAATCCACTTCGAGTGGAATATAGTGCCGAAAGAGCATTAAATCACAGTTTCATTAGCGTTCGTAGTTATTTATGCTATTTGCATATCTGTGTGTGTGTATGTAGTTACCCATCAAATGGTTGGCTCTCGAATCTCTACAACACAGAATATTTACTCACAAAACTGACGTCTGGAGCTACGGTTTGTTTGTAATTTTTAGCCTTTGATGTGGTAATTCTGCAAATCGTTTTTGCAGCTCTTGTGACCTTTGATTTGTCCCCCAGAAAATTGCAATTTGTTAAGGTTACGTTTACAGATCACTTTGGCTAGCGTGATAGTGATCAGACTTTAGACTGGTGGACTTCATGTAGCCTTTTATTTGACCTTCTGCACATTGTTCTTTGCAGTAACTTTTGACTATTGCGATTACATGAGGCGTGTCTTTTACTTTTTTTGCTACGCAAGATATTGCGAGAATTCTACGGAAAGTAAAAGACGACTTTCTCGCGATTTCTCGTAGAAGCCTCGTTGCCATGACACCGGATCAACAGTAGTGTTCATAAACAAACATGAGGCATGTCTTTTACTTTTATTTCTGCGAGAATAAACAATAAAATACAACTACAATAGCATTCATATCAATACTAAATTTATACAAAAATACAAAAAAGTTTCCATCACCTCTGACGCCACGTTGTGGCCGGAGCTAGCAAACTGTAGACATGAAAATTTTTGCTCGCCAATTCTACGAGTTGCTAGCGTAGAATCTACGAGAATCTCGTAGAAACAAAGTAAAAGACACGCCTATGGTCTTCTATTTACAGTTATATGCTTGCTTTACAAAACTATACTCTCTGTGCCAGCAGGGCTAACAAAACACGCTTGCATCATTTTGTAAGAAATAACTCAGCTGTCGCTAACAGATCACGCGTCACCTGCACACACACACATAAAATAACAAAAGTAAATAGGTCACCGAAATGGCCTTCAAAGGTCACTCAAGATCGTCGGATGTCACGGTTCGATGAAGCGTATATGATTTTCTATTACCGTTACATAATAAATATGGCCCTATCTTGTATCGTTTCCCACATATAGTCAGATATTGGTCGAACATCGCTAAATTTATATACCCCATGTATTCAACGCCCCCGGTAGGGGGGGGGTGATCCCGTCGGGATTTCGCAAAGATTTTTAGTACTGAAAAACTAGAATGATTGGGCTACCGTACGCCCGTATCCGTGGTCTGGCATTATGGTGCTGGTGTTTGGCTGAAGGACTAACTTGCAGAGATCAGCGCCGACGTACGGGAAGCGGTAGCGCATTGGCGTGTTTGTGACAATGCGCTATACAAATTTACGTTTACTTTACGTTTCTTTAACATTTATTGTATAGGTGTGACTCTATGGGAACTATTTACCTACGGCCAGCGACCATATGAGTCGGTGCGCGCTCACGATATGTGCAGCATTCTCGAGAAAGGAGAGCGTCTTTCTCAGCCGGCCATCTGTACGATCGACGTCTACATGCTCATGATTAAATGTAAGCTACGCCGTGATTACAGACTGATTACAGCTGCAGCCGTTTAGCATGGACTTGTAATACATGTGTATTGCATCTGTAGCATTTAACGAAGTAGTTATTATGTTATAGTCGGCCAGAGCTGTTTATAACTCGATTTGTTTCACACATGGTTGGACAGAAACAGTTGTGGGTGCGTACTCAGTTAGCTTAACAAGTGCAGTAAGTGTCATTCGTGCGTGTACTCTATACTGGTGGAAAGTTTGCAGTTACTTCAGTACAATATCTAGGAACACACACAACTATTTTAGCGGCGATTTTTCAGGCTTATTTGGTTAGTCAATGCCGTGGTCCTCCAAAAGTCTCACTTACAAAGTTCTTACAACTGCTCAACCTAGCTATCTTCACAACTTTCGACCTCCTCGCAGTACCCGCTCCTCATCTGTTGTCACTCTTTCTCGCCCGCCAACCATCTCCTCTTTGAAAATCACAGATCGCTCATTTGGATATGCATCACCTCGTCTTTGGAATCAACTTCCAGATTCATTCCGTCAGCCTCACCATTCTTGTCTCGATTCACCTCCTCATTCACTTCTCAACTCATCTCTGTCATCATCCCTGTATACGTCTAAGTGCAACTTACTGCTCATTTATCGACCTCGAAACTCGAAAGGATGAAAGGCTGAGTTGGCCTCGTTGGCTGACCTACAGCGGACGGTTTACCCACATAAGTGGTCAGCTGTAGGTCGAGCGCAGGACAGGGAAAGTTCGCCGGTCAGAGACCGACGTTCCAGCACTGTGCTACGCTGCTTGATGTGAAACAAGAGCACTCAGAGAGTGCAAACTCCGCCAAGGCCGCTGCAGTGTCGCCCTCTGGTGAGTAACAATATATGATATAAAATGCACATTTCCCACTGTTAAGGAAAGTGAAAAACTGATCCTAAGTCCACATTCCGATCCAGATCAACACCAAAATTTAACCACTTCTGGAGAGTCACTCCTTGCCCATGGCTACCGCGTTTGGTTGTCATCCGTTAACGCGTTCGTGAGTTATCCTGCTCACACACAGAACGAATGACTGACAAAGTGAGAGACAAAAACAGCTGTATTTGCATAACTCCGCCTCCTTGGCGGAGTAATATATGGACTGGTATTGATGCCAGTATTGCGGGCGATGAAATCAAGGTAACAATAGCGTTGATGCGTATTGTCTGTTGGTGACCTTGTAGGTTGGATGGTTGACGCCGAGAGTCGACCGGCGTTCACTGAGCTCTACGCCGAGTTTTCCAAAATGTCGAAGGACCCGGGACGCTACCTTGTCATTCCGGTAAACTTAATCTAGCACACTTGCAAAGTATGCTTGGTTGAAGTTCATTTAATATTTTTAATTTATATGAAATCATTTCTAACCAAGACAGAGAGTGATCGTTCTCGTTTTTCCGTAACAAAAATTATGGCAACAGTTGGACGGAGACCCCCTAACGAGAGGGTCGAATGCAGATGGGGTATGAAGAAGTTGCGTCTTTCGATCAATATCTCGCTTTATCTCGGAAATGATACAAGATAGGGCCATGGTTATTGTAGAACATCAGTAGAAACTCACAGGGAGTTTCTCACACCCCCCTCAGGGGGGTTAATACCCCCCAACTTTCGCACAACACCCCTTGGCTTCAGGGGGAAAGGAGGGAGAGAGGGGAAGGGGAGGGAGGGGGAAAGGGAAGGGGAGAGGAGAAGGGAAGGGACCCCCAAGGGTTGGTTGACACCCCCCATGTTCCAAATCCTGAAAAATACCCTGGGAACTTGTATGCGATATATCAGATGGTGTTAATTTTCAATAATCTTGCGTGATCCCTCGAGGTCACGACATTGTTCAACATCAAATAACTCGCAGTTACAATGGAATGCTATTAGAAACTTACACATGCCCCACTGAACGGTGTAATTTAGAGTGATTTTGAGTGTCCTTGAGAGACTTAGCAAAATTTCCAATGACACGGAGCGTCACTTGGCTTCTGTATGGCAGCTAAGCTTCTTGTTTTTTGAGGAGGGAGAGGCTGGCCTTATTGTTTGTGTCGGTATACCTACAAAAATTTGGGGACCTGGCTGACGTCATATGGCTGACGTGGCGCCGTCTACTCCGATGGTCAGCAGACGTCTGCACTGAGCTGTGCAACAGTTTTATATCTAGATTTTGTAAAGTGCCCCCGCAACTGTGTGATGGCAACACTCTAATCCATGACATTTGTAGTAGTAGTAGTAGTAGCATTTGAAAGGCTGTCACCCGGACCCCAGCCACAACCGCGCCTGTTAGTTGCACTGCGACGGTGTGTTACGTAGGGCGATAAGCTGATGCGGCAGCCGAGCTACATGCCAGATCAAGATCAGCTCATCAAGGACTTCCACGGCTGCGCTGATCTAGACGACGTGGCTCCGGACGCCGTCTCCATCACTGTCGACGAGTACCTCAACCCTCAGGACGTTTGTCACCGTCGATCATCACCCACAGACGTCGAACTCATGTCTTCGGTCTGTACTTTTCGACTTTCAATTTATCTCGTGCACCGTTATCACTATGGTTGGCGGTTTAGCTTAATGGTACTAACGCGTTGGTCTTGAGGCGAACCGCATGTAAGATGGCAGCACTTCGGCTTTAAGGGCTGTTAAAGAAATTATCCTCGGGGGGTGGAGGGCGGTAACGGTTTTTTTGTCCGGAGGGTGGATGCATAATAACGTCTAAAGTTTGTCCCGAGGGACGAGTATATCCAAGTGTGGCGGGGGCAGCTGCTATTCCGATTTATCCTGGGGGTGGGCGTTTGTGCCTTTCCGCAATCCGCATGTCCTGGGGATAGAGAAGTCAAAAACGAATTGCCCCCCCCCCCGAGGATAATTTCTGGAACAGCCATAAGACATTTTGAGACACTTTTGCAACATGTGCAACTTCCACAAGTCAACGATACAAAATTAGTACCAGCTGGTGTGAATTTTACTTCAGTAGAAAACTTAGCGACGTAATCATTTGATTGGGGAGAGGCGTTGCCGCAATCCAATTATTGGGTACGTCCGTTCTGTCTGTATCCCAAACTTTACGCCATTATAGCAGGTGCGTGTAGGTGTGTGTGTGTGATGCGAGTAGATGGACGACTACGAGAATACACCGATGTCAGACGATGACGTCGGCGATCAGCTGCAGAAGGCGCGACCAAAGTTCCAGAGGGTCTCGAGTCTGCGCTACAGCGCTGATCCGTGTCGAGATGAGGCGGAAATCAGAGGTGGGCAAATTAACGATTAATCAGACGACTTTTGCGATCTCTTTTATCGGTTAGACGTTGATAGTTAAAATTCGATCGTTTTTCGACAGCACGGAGTGCGGATCCCAGGGTTGCCGTGGATATGAAATATCACATCCATATCCACAGATTTTTCATGGATATCCATGGATATATTTATATCCACAGATGCCTATCCTGCGTAAACGTGTATCCACTAAATAAATACAAAGCACAGTTGGTTTCTACGGTCTACTGCCAGTATTTAAAAAAAAATATAAAAGCAGACACAAGTGAGGTCTAAGTCTAAGCTGTAGTTTAACCGTGTGTTCAGCCAGTCCATTCTGCGGCAAGCATAAATAACGTTTATTCCAAATTTGTGATGTCAGTCATTCGAATTAAATCACATATAAAATAATATCCATGGATATATACACGGGATGGCCTAAGTCTGATATTCACACATGGATATATCTATGGATACATCCGTGGATATATCCATGGATATCCATATCCACGGCAACCATGGCGGATCCCGTGCTTTGGCGGTGAACCGTCCGCAATTAGTTGAGCTCATGCTTGCAATAACTGTTAAATGCTGTTTACATGAATGTGCGTGGTCTTTAGCTCTCTACTTACATTTTAATGTCTTAGTTATTGGTTTAACAAGTAGCTCTGCTGTCGCAAATAGGCCGCGCAATGCTTCGTATCATCGCATATTTTGCTAATTCACTCAAGGTCACTCAAGATCATTCGAAATGACACTGTTGAGTAAGGCGTATGTAAGTCCCTATTAGTATTCCATTGAAACTATGCCGGTATCTCGTACCGTTTCTGAGATATTCAGCGTCAACGAACAGCGTTACCTTGAAACCGGGTGTAGGGGTCGTTCAAGGTCATTGAAAATGGCGCTGTTCGATAGACTATATACGACTTTTTCTATTGGTCCGACAGTACAAATATAGCTCTATCTTGTACCGATTTTGAGTTATTTGACGCTGAATAATATCGTGACCTTGAAATCTGAGTTAGAGGTCACTCAAGGTCACTGAAACTGGTACCATTCGAAAGCTTGGGTGCGGTTTCCTATTCGCCTTCCATGGCTCTATCTTGCATCATTTCAGAGATAAAGCGAGATATATCGTCATTTTTTCATACCCCCTTGCATTAGACTCCCCCGTTAGGGGATCGCCGTCGGAATAGTGCCATGAAGTTTGGTACGAAAAACTAGAATGGCTTGGCTACCCGACGTTGAAAAAATTTTGAAGATACGCTTATTCATTTTCTCATGATTCACGAACGTGACGGACGGACACACAGACAGACAGACAGACAGACAGACACACAGACACCGCATGACGACATAGGCCCCGCTTATGCATCGCATCGCGCGCCAAGAAAAGAATATTATCTAAATTAAATCTAAATTATTAAATTTATCTAAATTATTATTAAAATTTAACGTAGTATAACTGTTCAAACCGCTTTTTATATATGTATATAAATGATGTAAAATACAAACGTTTATTGCCATTTTGCCGGTTCATACGGATTAGCCTCAAACGGAAAATTCGGGGATTACTGGAACTAATTGCCGCGCGATGCTATGCATAAACACGGCCTATGCCGTCATGCGGTGTCTGTCTGTTTGTGTGTGTGTCTGTGTGTCTGTCACGTCCGTGAATTGTGTGAAAACGAATAAACATATCTTCAAATTTTTTTACCGTCGTATAGCCTTGTTATTCTAGTTTTTTTAGCTCCAAACGGGATGGCAATATTCCGACAGGAACCCCCCTAACGGGGGCGTCGAATGCAGGTGGGTATGCAGAATCGCGATTCTGAGCCTATATCTGGTCCAACTGCCTGCTGTTAATGCTGCAACAGGCCAGGTGTTGTCAACACGGTCGCCGGTAAACCACGGCCACCGTGGCGCAAGTTGTGACACATCGCTGGTAGTAAGCGGCGGTGTTGATTGCGGGAGAAGACGACGAAATGTTTATTCCAAGAAGCCTCAACGTTACGTTAAAGACAACAAAACAGTGCATTTAACTGCACGCAGTGACAAATCTGTAGCCTACGTAACTAACAATAAAAGACTCTACTCGACGTCTTGAACTGTTGAAGCTAACTACTGACAGATACGAAGCATCGCGCGGCCTCTTTGCGACAGTAGAGCTACTTGTTTTTCACAGGCCGAATGAAAATAAACAGTATCAGAGAGTAGTGAATGCACATTTTTCGCAGAGAGTAGTGAATGCACAATCGAAGTTAACGATTAAATCATTCTGAAAAGCTAATTAGTTGAAATGTTTTGATCGTTTCAAGCCTTGGTGGAAAGGGAGCACGAGGCGACATCTGGCGGCGGTGGCGGCGATCGACGGCAGACAGCGAAGCACGCAGTGGTTCCTGCGAACACGCGTCGTCCACGCACCGACAACAGCGACTACCTGCTGCCCATGTCGTCGATGGCATACCTCGATATTATCGACGATACAGGTTAGTTTTTATCGCGCGGCAGCACAGCAGTGCGATATTGATATAGGAATTCTGTCTGTCCGTCCGTCCGTCCGTCTGTCACGCTGCGGTATTGCATCGAAACGGCTTAACTTACAGGCGAGCGGGAACGGAAAATATGTTGAGGGACAAACGAGGCGCCGAGACCGAGAAGCCGAAGGCATCAATAGAGGAGGAGTTTGAGGAGAGGACGTCTACTTCGCATCCGACTATGGGGTCCGGGAGAGCGTCGTGAGCTCCTCCTGCGGGGTCCGGGGCGGCGCAAACAGATTTGGTGCATTTTTACGCCCCAGGAGGCTGCCGGTGGCAAAGATTCCTGAAATTTTCTAGCACAACTTTCAGAGCATAATAGCCTTTGTTGATACACTGTATCGCGATATCGCCAAGATTTCCCCTATTGTAGGAAATCGGGAACACCAAGTCCAAATGTGACGTCAGATTTCTAACTGGAAGACGAAACATGGAAGTCCCATCGCTGTGTAGGTGTGTTGTTGTATACCATTAGCTAAAATAAAAGAAAAAAATAGCAAATATTGAGATAGAACGCATTTTATACATAGGCGAAATCGCGCATGATCTAACACAGCAAATAGCATAATTTGATATTTTTATAGTTGTGTAGCACGTTGATAGTATTGAATAGTTTCAGTCAGTTGGTGCAGTTCAATGTTCAGTGGTCAATTCTCATCTATTGTGTGACCCCACAATCCGGCAACCAGGTTTCGACCTCCCTCGGCAACAGTGGTCTCTGCTTAACCGTTTTCTCACGGAACAGGGACACTGCGGTGCCTGCAGAAGGAAATGGCGACTTACAGACAATGATCTGTGTGACGTGTCCTTGTGGCGAGACCCAGACGATGTCTCACATTGTCGAATCCTGTCCCCTGACAAAACTGAATGGCGGCTTATCTCGGCTACACTCTGCGGATGAAGACGCTGTTTCGTGGCTGACCAGTTATGGCTCATGAAACGCATACGAGAAGAAGAAGAATGTACAAGAAGTGCTAACTATACAAAACTGGCTGTAATTACCTACTGACTACGTTTCGATGTCCGTCTGTCGGACATCTTGTTACGTCTTGTTGATTGTTTAGCCTACAACTCGACGGAGCACGTGACCTGGAAATCTCCTGGTCCAGTGTGTGGCTGAGTTGGTAGGATCTTGCATCCCGATTCATGCATATCGGGGGCTTCCTGAATCCTGATCCAAAGTACCTCTTTCGTCCATCTGGCATTTCATCATCGTGTACATAACTAAAATCTCACTTCTGATATTTGCCCGATTTCGCCCGTTACGTGTGTGAACTACGTTTTGTATCTATAAATGTGCATATGTTATGTACTTCGTTTGCACAGAGACTGACGTCGACAATGCAGCCGACGCCGAAGACTACTCGACCGCCGTTCCAGCCGTCATCAACCCCGAGTACTTCGAGAAGGACGCCGACAAGCCCTGGACAGCGCCGGGTTTGACGGGAGGCGCCGTCGTCGACGACGACGGCAGCTACCTGACGTGTGGCGCCGCCGGCGACTACTACGACTACAGCCGTGGCCAGCTGATTGCCGCTTAACGAGACCACCCACGCTCAACATCAACTCAACGAAATATACGAACAGTCAGGGACGATTTTAGAGCGACGCCAGGGGGTTAGCCCCCC
>Ga0209149_1001818_pt1 | contig 11348 bp, 9 predicted proteins | sample WorMetTyACAVOLI2_FD_187423 | JGI IMG/M metagenome (GOLD analysis project Ga0209149, IMG submission 187423) | Marine gutless worms symbiont microbial communities from Max Planck institute for Marine Microbiology, Germany - Olavius algarvensis... ...
AGTTTTAGGGAACTAGGCCTATAAAAGGAGTGATTTTAGTAGTACTTATATCAAAAAAAGTCAAGTAGTATTTTATCTTATCATGCTGATATAATGAGAATTTTTACGTTTATGCGTCCACTCTATAAATAATCTCATGCTGCAGTTGGTATACTTTCCGGGGCGGGATTTTATTAAAAGCCGAATTTCCGGCCGTTCGATTGACTTGCCGATGGTATTCTTTGTCGGTAAAACGAACTGTCAACCACACCGGCCATCTTATCGACGTCGAGCCTGTTGCCAAGAAATCGATTGATTTTTTGCGACTGTTCGGCGGGATTTAAAATTATCTTATTATAAAACATATCAATGGATTGCATATTATTTTGCCGATCAAGCCAGTTGGATAGTTTTTTAAGATGGATGTTGAATTTCTCGGCCATCAGATGATCACTGGTTCTGTCCGTCGGCTGACCTCTCCTTTTCAGCATGGTCTTCTGGGAAGCCAAAATTTCACCCATCTCCCTTTTCATAAAAATTATTTTATACGTATTTTCCCGGGGCAAATGGTAAAGCCAGAACGATATTATTTTGACGGCCTTGCCATAAGCGCCCTCCAGCCAGTCAGAATCCGTTTCAAGCGCTTTGATCTTTTCAAGCTCGTAATAGCCTTTGAGATTGTCCTCATCCGCTTTGCGAACGTCGTCAACCACCAGTTCGATGCCGCCCGCTGCAAGCATTTGCATCATCATTGACGTACCGGATCGCGGGAGTCCGGAAACCAGAATGATGCCCGATTCATTTTTATTCATAATACATGCCAAGTGTTATCAAATTACTTATATAGATTATCAAAATACGGGTCATAATTCAAATTTTTAGCGATTTTGGCATTATTTCGAAGGTTTTCGGAGAAAATCTAAGAATCAAATCCATGGTCACGCTTGAAAAATAACAAACCAGCTATTTGAAGTGCCCGTCTTCAGAAATCGTAACTTGCTTTTGAGATGGGTCACCTTTTTTGGACACAAATTAGGTCAATTCGCGAAAAATTGAGAGAAATAGAATTCCTTCAAATCCTCAATTCCTAAATCCCTCAATCCCTAAATCCCTCAATTCCCAAATCCCTCAATCCCTAAATCCCTAAATCCCTCAATCCCTCAATCCCTCAATCCCTCAATTCCCAAATCCCTCAATTCCTAAATCCCTCAATTCCTAAATCCCTCAATTCCCAAATCCCTAAATCCCTCAATCCCTAAATCCCTAAATCCCTAACCCTCAATCCCTAAATTGAACCCATGTCCGAATTTCATGTAATTTCCGGACACAAAAAAGCTCACAGCCATTTTTTCAAACGAATTTCCGAGGTCTGGACTTTGGGGGCATCCGTTGAGGTTTTGGATTTGGCGGACGGGTATAAAAGAGCCGGCGGGTCGCTTGTGGTCAATGCCAGGTACTGGGATTAAGTCTCATATAAAGATCGATCCAACAATCCCAGAAATTCCAATGGGGTAATTGAATTCAGTCGATGTTCTTTTCAGACTCTTTCGTTTCGTTGAATATGGCAGCGATATCTTCCTGTTCAATCCCTAAAAAGTCTGACACATTTTTGTCTATCACAGAACTGATTTCATATATCGGAATGTCATTCTGCCCTACTTTGGCCAAAACATCAGCCACGTTCAAGATGTAAGCCACCTCATGGTCGTCGGATTGATCAGGGCTGTGGTGAAATCGAATCCCATCAATAACATTGGCGGGAAAGAGCCACTGATCGAACACCTCGGCCGCGATTTCTGAGTGATCGCATCCCAACAGACGCTTTTCTATTTCGGAGATCGCATCGTTGACACCGGCTTTGGGGAGTACCTCGCGCTCAGCCACATAGGGGTCCAGCATGATTTTACCGGCATCGTGCAACAGCCCGGCGATGAAAGCGTCATCCTCCAGCGCCGGACTGACCAGCATGGCGAGATGCCGCGCCCCAAAGCCGACGGCTAATGAATGGCTGCGCAGTTCCTGAGTCGAATAGCCATAGCCTTTTAAGGGCTGGTTTAGAAAATTCCCGGTGCCCGCCAGGGTAATTATCTGGGATAAGGTTTGAAGTCCCAGCATGCTGATAGCATGTTTCAGCGACGAAATTTTACCGCTCATTCCGTAATAGGCCGAATTGGCAACTTTTAAAATCATGGCCACCATCGATTGATCGGTTTCCAATATCCGGTGGAGGGCTTCAAAACTGGCATCTTCACTGGCCAACAGCTTTTTGGCTTTGATGACCGCTTTCATCGCCGACGGCAATTCATTCATCTTTTTCAAGATTGCCTTTTTCAGCTTCGGGCCGTATATTTGAGAGGATTCATCTTCAGACGTTTTTTTCGTTGCGGTCGGCCCTTCCGCCCCACCGCTAATATCGCGCACAAGCCGTCGGCAATCATACTTGATACTCGCCGCCAGGCGACCATCGATTCGCGCCGGCTTAAACTCATAGGTCCCGTTTGCCCACGACAAGGCTTTTGAAATAACATGCCGCACGTGGATTGCCATAAGTTTTTCCAGGGCGGTGATCGTCGCCAGCTTTTTGCTCACCAGCAACTGGATAATTGGCTGGTTTTCCTTTTTCGAAATGAGCAGTAGATCTTTGATACGTTCAGCCGGAAAAAGCTTTTTGTGTATCAGCAAGTGTTCCAGCCGTGCCTCCGGAATGGACCCCGTCACAAAAATGACGGCACCCTGATCTACATAGATTTTAATTTCTTGTGATGAGTCGGTCAGATGCAACACCCCCGTTTTTTTGCCGGATCCAAGCAGCAATAAGGTTTCAAGCAGTAACCGTTTTTCTAAAATGCCTTTCATTGTCAAACCCAATGGAGGTGCGGTACTATCGCTAACGGATTGATAATAAAGTAATTTAAGGATTGAAGAATTGGGGGATTAAAGGATAAAATCAATAAATTAGAAGAGATAGAATTCTTTCAATTCCTAAATTCCCAATTCCCTGAATCCCTAGATTGAACCCAGGTCCAATTTTCATGCAACTCGGAGACGTAAAGAGGTTCGCAAGCATTTTTTCAATCTAAATCCCGAGGCCTGTGGTTCCGGCTGCGGCCCAACAATTAGAGAGGTCAGCACAACGAGAGCAACTCTATTAAGATTATTCAATGCAAGCTGAATAGTCAAGGTCGATCTTTTTCAGGTTGCCGAATAGGGGCCTTCTAAGTAAGAATATTCAAATGCTCTTTAATCTCACGGGCCATGGGTTATCAGGCCTGCCCTCGGAGCTTGTCCCCAGATCAACTTAATTTTGGCCTTCTCTATAGATCCCCGGCTTACCGGATTTCGATTTCAGACCCTTCCTCAGGATAGTTGACATGCCATTCATTAGGGGATCCCGCATGTTTGACATGCATGTGAAGGGTCTCCTCTCCGCCATTGAAAGTGCCTAAAGTGAACCTGGTAAAGGTCACATTCTCTGACGGCTCATAGCCGTCCGCCATCAGTTCCGCCAAGGTCGCGGGAAAGGTGTTGTAGTCGACGGCATACATATTTACAGCTTTGATTGCACTAATCAAATCCGCCTTGGCAGTGGCATCAAAAGCCTTTACCCTGGATGCGGCATAAAGCGGTACTGATATGGTAGCCAGAATGCCGATAATCGCCAAAGAGATCATCAGTTCCATGAGCGTAAGCCCTTCTTCATTATGTTTGATCTTCAAAGCCCTCATTTTCTTCATCTCCCTCCTTGGAATGAAAAAGCAAAATCCCCGATCTCCGTCAATAGCCCGAATTACACTTTTGCAATTAGTGTGCCCGAATTTTAACTAAATGAAATAATTAGAGAAAAAGGTCCTAACAACACGATTTTGGCTCCAATTGGCCGAAATTGGGCACATTTATATGACAATTCTCGTCAATCTTATCCTCCAGTTGACCGGTCATCCCGGAAAAGGTAAATCGGGCTACACCCGCCTCGATCGCTCATTTCTGGTGGCCGGGAAGTTGAGGGTGATTGGCAGGCTATATTTGGCCGCCCGCCGCTTTCGCCCATTACTCGACTATGACCCCACGACTTTCGGCAAACTTCATGTCCGTCACGTGCTGCAGCACCGGTTTAACGCCCCGACCCTGGGGGTTACCCACAACATCCGGGTCGCCCGGCTCGATGAGGATATTGCCGCCGGACTCGGCCTGGATCCGGGCGCCTTCGGCCTTGAAATGGAGGTCTTTTGCCGCACGTTTCGCGATGAGCCCTTATTTTATCAAAAATTCGCAATCTCCCCCAGCAACAGATGGATCAACATCCGAATCCCGGAATCGTAATTTCTCATAAAAACAAAAAGAAGGCGATCCATCGAGAAGCATCAAATTTTTTTAAATTTCGGAGTATTGGAGTACTGGAGTGTTGGAGTGTTGTCTCAAGGATTAGTTCTTTTTTCAATACCCCAGTGCTGCGGCACTCCAATACTCCAAGATCGAGACGTTTCAATAACTTCTTGCAATCTTAAAATTACCCTATTATTGGTAGTAGGTCCCAAAAAGAATAATCTATCAAAGACATGCTGACCAGATTGGAGGTAACATGCAAAGTCAAACCAACCAGTTACTCTATCTATCCCAGGCCGAGGTTGTTGAAGCGGCCTTGACCATGGCTGAGATTATCGAATCCATGGAGGTGATGTTTCGCGCCAAGGGGGAAGGCCGGACCGAAATGCCCCCCAAACCGGGCATTTACCCCGGTGGCGGCGACAGCTTCCTGCACGCCATGCCGGCCTGCATCCCGGATCTGAAATCAGCGGGCATCAAGTGGGTCGCCGCCTTTCCGGGCAATCCGTCTAATGGGCTGCCCTATATTTCCGGGTTGGTCGTTTATAACGACTTTGATACCGGACTGCCCCTGGCGGTGATGGACTGCGTCTGGATCACCGCCAAACGTACCGGGGCCTCCAGTGCCATTTCCGCCCGCCATCTGGCGCGCCCGGATTCCTCGGTGATGGGCATGCTGGGCTGCGGGGTTCAGGGGCGCAGCCACGTGGAAGCCATGCAGGAAATTTTTCCGCTGTCGAAAGTGATGGCCTTTGACCTGAACGAAAATATTCAAAAACAGTTTGTCGCGGAGATCAGCAAAAGCTTCAATCTGGAGGTGGTGCCGGTTCGATCACCGCGTGAAGCCGTCTCCGGCTGCGATATTGTGGTGACGGCCGGGCCGATGTCAAAAAAACCCCATGCCACTATTCAGGCCGGCTGGCTGGACAAGGGCGCTTTCGCCTCGCTGGTGGACTACGATTCCTACTGGCAGCCGGCAGCCATGCACGCCGCTGACAAATTTTGCACTGATGACAGGTCCCAGTTTCAAAACACCCGTAAAGGCGGCTATTTTCCGGATATCCCGCCGGTGCATGCCGACCTGGGCGAGCTGGCCGTCGGCCATAAGCCGGGGCGGGAAACCCCTCAGGAACGCACCATGACCGCCAACCTGGGCCTGGCGCTGAATGATATGGCCGTCGCACCGTTGATCTATCGCAAGGCCAAGGAAAAGGGAATTGGTACGTGGCTGGAACTATAGGTTGAATAGTTGATTTGTTGAATGGTTGATCAGGCACTTAAAAAAGCGATCTCGACAATTTGTTGTTGATGTGAATTGCGTTACTGTCATTCAAAGGGGGTTATAAGGCCAGGGCCCGCTTTCTCGGAGCCGAGAATCCGGCGGATGAAATCGTGGAAGTGAAGAAAGCCGGCGGCAGAGTTGAAGGTGTCTCGGTGGACCTTTCCCTATTTTCCCCTCAGCGTATCCTGGATAGCCGGATCTTGGGAGAAAATGGGCTCATATAACATCTACTGAACATTTGAGCTTGACTAATTTCCAAATGTTGTTTAAAAAGGCCCCTAACCTATTGAAAGGTAATCACCAACTAAATCTTATTTAGTACCAATTTGAGCCGTTTAACATAAACCGTGTGAAATATTCACTATAGGATTGCAGTCCCCTATCATCAAAAGTGTTGAAAGGAGGTGGTGCATCGAAGCATTGTGGGAAATTTTTTTTATAATTTTAAACACGTTAGGCGTTAATCATACTGAAAGGAGATACGAAATGAACCGAAAGTCTATTATGGTGTTGACACTTGTATTCGTGCTTGCGTTTGCATTTGGTATCCAAGCTGAAGCCAAAGATCCCATCGGAGAAGTCAAACTGCGCCCTGGTGAACCGATACACATCGCCTATTGGGTTGTGATTTCAGGCCCGAACACCTCCCTGGGCACCGATGTGGTGCGCGGCATTGAAATTGCTATGGACGAATTCGGTGGTCAAATCAAAGGCTGGCCGCTCAAGCTTACCGGCCAGGATGCCGCCTGCAGTGCCGAGGGCGGCCAGGCAGCCGCAACGAAGCTGGCGGCCGACCCGAGCATCGTGGCGGCCATCGGCTCCACCTGCTCGAGTGCCGCCAAACCCGGCGTGCCGATCCTCTGGAAAGCCGGTATTCCGACCGTATCGCCCTCAAATACAGCTCCGTTTCTGACGGACCCCAATCGCGGTTCAGGCTATGGCGGCTACGCGCGCACCTGTCACAACGATAAGGTACAGGGCGCGATTGCGGCTGATTTTGCCTTTAATCAAAAGGGTTTTAAGTCAGCGGCCACTGTTCATGACGGCAGCGTCTATGCCGAACAGCTGGCCCAAGTGTTTGCGGCAACCTTTAAGAAACTGGGCGGCAAGGTCACATCCATGGAAGCCGTTTCGCCCAATGACACCGACATGCGCCCGGTTTTGACCAAGATCGCCACCGGCAATCCGGATATCATCTATTACCCGATCTTCATCGCCGAAGGCGGTTTCATTACCCGCCAGTCCAGGGAAATTTCCGGTCTTGAAAATACAGCTCTAATGGGCGCCGACGGCATGTTCTCACCGGATTTCTACAAAGCAGCCGGCAACGCGGCCGTAGGCATGTACCATTCCAGCCCGGATTTCGCCGCATTCGCGGGTGGATACAAGGGCTTTTTAGATAAGCACCAGAAAAAATACGGTGAAAAACCCATCGCCCCATTCCATGGGCATGCCTATGACGCCACCATGATGATTCTCAGTGCCATCGACAAAGTGGCCGTCAAAGAAGGCGGCAATCTGATCATCGGCCGCAAAGCGGTTCGCGATGCCCTGTTGGCCACCAAGAACATGCAGGGGCTGACCGGTATGATCAACTGTGACCAGTACGGCGACTGCGCCGATCCGAAAATCGCGATCTATCAGACCGCGGCAGAGAACGTCAAGGAGCTGAAAATGCCGGATAAACCCTACTGGAAACCATTTTAATGTCACCTATAAAAGCCGGCTTCGGCGGAAGCCGGCTTTTTCCTTAACCGCGTGAGAGCCGGGCAGGCAGTAACTCCCGGCTCTCTCTGCAAAAAAAGGGTATTTTTTTCAACCGTTTGCCCTATGTCAGAATCGGCTTTACCGATGCGGCAAATCAGATTCTGACATCGGGCAAACATCAGGTTTGCAAGAAGCAAAAAGGGCCAAGGACTATGCTGCAACGAATTCGTGAACGGATCACACCCACAGATGTGGTCATGTATCTGATCGGCGGGGGGCTGTTGTTTCTGGTTATCTGGGGCTCGATCGCCACCCTGATCAAAGGGACCTACACCACCAGGCACTGGATCGATTTTGTCATCTTCGGACTGGCTCAGGGCAGCGTGTATGCGCTGATCGCCACCGGATATACGATGGTCTACGGCGTGTTGCGCATGATCAACTTCGCCCACGGCGAGGTCTTCATGAGCGGCCCCTATACGGCCTATTTTGTGGCCGCCTGGTTTTATCGCTCTGGCTTCCTGGATGCTCAGCCTATTGTCTGTCTGGGGGTTATCTTCCTGGTTTCCATGGCTATATCCGTCACGATTGCCTTTTTTCTGGAACGGATTGCCTACCGGCCCCTGAGGGGCGCGCCGCGGCTGATCCCGCTGATCACCGCCATCGGCGCCTCTTTTTTTCTGCAGTATCTGTTTCGGGGGCTCTATGGTTCCAGCTTTCAGGCCTATCCGGACATCGCTATGCTGGAAGGCCATTGGATGATCGGCGGTATCCGCATTCTCAAATTTCAAGCCATTGTCATCGTGGCCGCCGTCGTTCTGATGTTCGCCCTGTACTCATTTGTCATGAAAAGCCGCATCGGCAAGGCCATTCGGTCCGTCTCCGAAGACAAGGAAGCCTCGGCCCTGATGGGCATCGATGTGGACAAAATGATTTCCATGACTTTTGTGGTCGGCGGCGCTGCCGCCGGGGCTGCCGGGGTGCTGTATGCCATCATGTTCAAACAGGTGCATTTTTTCATGGGCTTCATCCCCGGTATCAAGGCCTTTACGGCCGCGGTTCTGGGCGGCATCGGCAACATTCCGGGAGCGATGCTGGGCGGCATCTTTCTCGGCCTGATCGAATCCGTGGGACCCAGCTTGTTTCTCGACGGTCTGGGCATCGTGGCACCCTATCAGCTCAAGGACGCGATTGCCTTTACCATGTTGGTGATGGTGCTGATTTTCCGGCCCACAGGAATTATGGGTGAAAGAATGGCAGTCAAGAAAGCCTAGCAACGAATTTGATTTCAGAAAGGATGTTTTGAACAAATGAATCAGGATCAATCTCCCTGGCGCTATGCGGTCAACATCGGAATCGTCGGTGCCCTGACGGCGGTGATGCTCTCGCTGATCGGCATGGTCGAGGCCTTCAACAAGCGCGACATTATCTACCAGATCGTGACCATGGCCAACATCCTGCTGCTGCTCACCGCAATATTTCTATCCTACCTGTCTGCCTCAAAAACAGGACGGGAACAAAAAGGGCAGATCTTCGGTTCGGCCATCCTCACCGCTGTGATGACAGCCGCCGGAATTGCACTGTTGGTGGCTATCGGCAAATCGATCAATCTGAGAATGATGTTTATCAACGCCTCCCCATCGCTGTATCAGATCTTGACCTTTTATTACGGCCCCAAGCTGGGTATCCCCCTGCTGCTATTGGGCGGCGTTTTGAGCGGTATTTTTTCCAGCCTGCTTTACCTGGCCCCGGCACTGATCCGTAAAATGCTCATCACAGCACTCAGTTGTGTGGTTATCGCCGGCATACTGCAGGACATGCTGCGGCCGGTTATCTCTCTCTGGGGCCCGCTGGCCAGAATCAACCTGTTCTTATATGCGCCCAATGGTCTAGCTCTCAAAGGCGCCATCGGCTTGTTCGTACTGGTTGCGATAATCGTTTTTTTGTGGAACCGCAAAAGCGGCAGTGTGAAAACCAAAGTGGAAGGACTGCCTGCAAGTCAACAGCGCACCATAAAAGTTGCCAGCGGCCTGGTTATCGTGTTTGTCCTTTTGATTTTGCCCAAAATACTGGGACTGTTCCTCAGTGAGGTGTTGACCATCGTGGGCCTATACGTGCTGCTGGGACTGGGTCTCAATATCGTGGTGGGTTTTGCCGGGTTGCTGGATCTGGGCTATGTGGCCTTTTTTGCCGTGGGTTCTTACGTGGTCGCTGTTTTGACATCCCCGGAGCTGGGATTCTTTAACCTGAGTTTCTGGAGCGCCCTGCCCATTGTCGTCGTCGCCGGCGTTTTATCCGGCGTGCTGCTGGGGGTACCGGTGCTTAAAATGCGTGGTGATTATCTGGCGATTGCCACCCTGGGGTTCGGCGAAATCATTCGCATTCTGGTTCTGTCCGATTGGCTGCGCCCGTGGATCGGCGGCGCCCAAGGCATCGGCCAGATCCCCAACATCAATTTGTTCGGATACACCTTTGCCACCCCGCAGCAGATCTATTATTTCATTCTGGCCGGCTGTCTGCTGGTCGGTTTTATCTCCTGGCGCCTGCGGGACTCCCGTTTGGGAAGAGCGTGGATGGCGGTGCGCGAGGATGAGGACGTGGCCCAGGCCATGGGCATCAACCTGGTGGCCACCAAACTGATGGCCTTTGCCACCGGTGCCGGGTTTTCAGCATTGAGCGGCGCCATTTTTGCCACCAAAATCGGCTCCGTCTATCCTCACAGCTTCAATGTAATCGTCTCCATCAATATTATCTGCCTGATCATCGTCGGCGGCATGGGCAGCATCCCGGGTGTCATCGTGGGGTCCTTTGCCCTGGTCGGTTTGCCCGAACTGCTGCGTGAATTTGCCGAATACCGGCTGCTGGTATACGGGGCGGCCCTGGTGGCGATGATGCTGCTCAAACCCGAAGGGTTATGGCCGGATGTCAAACGAAGCCGCGAGCTGCATCTCGATAAAGAAGAGGATGAAAACGGGACGGAAGCAGCCCGGACGGCTACGGCAAGCAGTTAGGAGGAACACGCATGGCCATTTTGACAACAAAAAGACTCACCAAACAGTTCGGTGGTCTGGTTGCCATTGATAATCTTGATTTAGAAGTCAAAGAAAATAGTATCCACAGTGTCATCGGGCCCAACGGCGCCGGCAAAACGACTCTGTTCAATTGCATCACGGGTTTTTATAAACCCGAGTTCGGCGAAATCGATCTGACGGGACACTCCTTGGTAGGATTGCTGCCCGATCAGATTGTACGCCTGGGAATTGCACGTACCTATCAGAATATCCGATTGTTCCCGGCCCTCACGGCCATGGAAAATATTTTGGTGGGCTTGCACACCCATCTCAAAGCGCGTTTTTTAGGAATCGTTATCGGGACCCCCGGTACCCGCAACGAAGAGCGCAACGCCGATGAGGAAAGCAGCCGTCTGCTGCGCTTTGTTAATCTGGGCGGCAAAGGCGAATTGCTGGCCAAGAATTTGCCCTATGGCGAACAACGGCGGCTGGAAATCGCCCGGGCGCTGGCCACGAAGCCGAAAATCCTGTTGCTTGATGAACCGGCCGCCGGCATGAATCCGCGCGAAACCCGGGAGATGATGGAATTTATTCAGAATCTTCGCGATGAGCTCGGCATCACGATCATACTCATCGAACATCAAATGAAAGTGGTCATGGGTATTTCCGAAACCGTCACGGTCCTGGACTACGGTGAAAAAATCGCCGAAGGAACACCCGCTGAAATTCAAAAAGATCCCAAAGTGATCGAAGCTTATTTAGGAACGGGGGCGAGTGCCGCTGCGTAGATGAAAAGTCGGGAGGAAGTACGTTATGGCAATGCTTGAAGTTGAGAGAATCCACACGTATTACGGACACATCCATGCGCTGCATGATGTCTCGGTAAACGTCGAAGAAGGCGAGATTGTGACCATCATCGGCGCCAATGGTGCGGGCAAGAGCACCATGCTCAAAACCACCAGCGGTCTGTTAAAACCCCGTAAAGGCTCGATCCGCCTGAACAATGAGGAACTCACCCAGCTTCGCCCCCATCAAATCGTCGAAAA